>Ga0315902_10001252_pt1 | contig 40963 bp, 60 predicted proteins | sample LakEriMetagenome_9_FD_203523 | JGI IMG/M metagenome (GOLD analysis project Ga0315902, IMG submission 203523) | Freshwater fungal communities from buoy surface, Lake Erie, Ohio, United States - Buoy 12 MA117 | ecosystem: Environmental > Aquatic > Freshwater > Lake > Lake biofilm | place: USA...
CCTGACACCCGAAGCCTTTAGAGCCATAGATCGGTTTACATCGACCACTTTCACGCCCGAACAGTGGGAGGTTAAAAGCTTCAACGATATTTGCACAGGAAGATATCAGAATGCGATTAACGATATAGTTCAGATCATAGAGGAACGTCCTTAAACGCAAAAACGCCGCCGATACGGAACACGGCAGCGTTTAAGCTTCTCAGGAGGAAGGATTATTTACTAAGTGCGTCGTTGTTAGTGACAATCTGCTGCATCGTGCCTTTTGTGACTTTATCTTTCACTGATGGGTATATCAGATTTCCTACATTTCTGCACGTCATCCCGCATCCACTTACAATAAGCATCACGGAGAGCAATGTCATCCAGCGACATAACTTTCCTTTGTATCTTTTGATGTTTGTCATTAGCCTGAACAATCTCCTTTTGTTGCCGTAAGTTACACTCGGCAAGACCAGCCTTTAAATAAAAAGCGTAGCAGCCTAGAACTAAGAACCCTAGGACTGCTACGAGGCTCAGTTTACTGGGAAACAATTGGCTGTTCCTCTAGTAATTTAACGCAGGCAGCTTTAGCAGCGTCGTTGCTGAGGGCGATCTTTACGGCGTCCATAACTGGAACTCCAGCAAAGTATGCGCCAACAGCTACTCCTGCGGCAACAACAAGTGATACGATTTTAACTTTTGTCATCGTGTGGTCTCCTTAACGGTTTACTTTGTAGATGGCTTGACCTTGTTTCAGTTTTTGAAAGTCTACAGGCTTAGCGTTGTTTAATGGGGCTGCACCTGAAGCAAACATCGTCAGGATAGCAATGATAGCAATGGCGCCTGGAAATGGTAGCATAATAGTTCCTCCTATGAGTTGGTGTCTTCACGATTAGGGATGCCACGAACTTGAAGACTTGCGTTCGAAGGCATATGTAGTCGAAGCCACGCAAGAGCGTCTTGCGAAGATCCGACACCATCTTTGCGACGAAACAATCCTACCAGGATGCATCCGCGCGTGTCTTTGATTGTGTTTCCGGCGTGAATAAGTATTGCCGTTCTATTTGGTACGTTACACACTTCCCACACGTCTTTAAAATGCGTGCCGTCGTGTTCTTTTAATTTGTAAGTCCCTGGTGGAATGCAAGATATTTCTCTTTGATTGTCTTTCCAAGGTTCTTCAAGAGTAAAAACACCAGTTGGAGTTTCATCGTCAAAAAGCAAAACACCGTGAGTCCCGAATATATCCTCAAACTCACGTTTTAGAATCATCTTTTGTTTCCTTTCTTTTTCTGTAGTCATATTGCAAGCGCCAGCAAACCAAGATAAAACCGCCAAGAGCCGTGAGAAATGTAAGGACATCTGTTCCAAACTTAAGCAAAACTGGTAAGCTCATACCTGTTGTGCCAATAGTGTACGTCAAAGCTCCTTCAATTTTATCAAGCTTATTATTTATCATGTCTACTCCTCCGGAAGGTCTCTAGGTTCTTCTTCAATGTTGAGTCCATTGTTTTTGGTAAAGTAATCCTGCGCAGCTTCTTGTGTGCGAAACTCTGCGTAGCCTGTTTGCGTGATGACACGGTAAACTGTGATTATTGGCATTTAATCTTCCTATCGTTGGTATTGATTGTAAAGGTTATCCAATCTGAGAGTTCTTGCAGTGGCACCAACAGTTTTTTCGATTTGTAAAACAGCTCTTGGGTGCGTTGAGTTGGACGCCACGATGTTTGTGGTAATTGTACCTACCAGAACATCATCAATATAGAAAGTGACCGATGTTTTTGCAGGGTTAACTTCTATGCGCAGCTTCTGCTGAGTTCCAGCAACAGGTGGAACGGTCGTGTTGACTACGGTTTCTGTACCAGCACTATCTGAGACGCAAACCCAGTTACCACTGTTAACATCGTCTTTATACGCAAACCCCAAGAAGGTGTTGTCTGTTCTTGTGGTGTACCCAGTGTTCAAGTACATCATTGCAAAAAACCTATTTGTACCGTCCGACAGCGTTGGAATGTCGATAGTCGCTTCATGTCGTCTGAACTTTGAGGAAGCTTCTAAGTCGTAAGATGTTGCCAAACTTCCGGCATAAGCCCAGCCAGTAGAAGTCGTACCAGTAGATAACGTAACAATGCCACGATGAACGTCAGCAGCTTGAGCGGATAACGCTACGCTTGCACCTGTTCCGGTTTGCGAGCTTGTAACTTCGTTAGTATCAAGACGTCTAAACTCGTTCCAATATTCGGTGTAGGTTGAACGTGCTGTTGGCTTACTTATTGGACGCCAAATTGTCCATTTTGTGCCATCGTAAGTTCGTTGCCAAACGTCACCAGAAGCAGTCTCAGTCCATTCTTGAATACGCGTTGCTAATGCTGTTGCAGCATAAATCCTTAAAATGCCCACAGTAGCTGAGTCATAAAGGGGGGCATTTATATAAGTAGTACCAGCTGTGATATAAGACCCAGTCGTCGTTAAAGTGTTCCAATCATCTGTAGCCCCAATCGTGGACGTAGCTGTAAAGCTGCTTGAAGTTGCACCAAGAAGAATAAAGCTTGTACCGTTATAGAACATAAACACTGGTACGTTTGCGGTAAGGTCTCCAGCAGCAATATTCACAAAAGTACCGTTACTATTTTTTGTGATGTTTTTAGTCGCCAAGCCACTGATCGCCAAGGTCGAGGCACCAGTATTTGAGTTCTGCGGAACAAGCGTGACAAGTTGGCCAAGAGCATAGGCGGTTATTGCGGGGTCTGGGGCAATAACATAAGCGTTTACACTGCCAGTGTCTGCGGCAAAGTTGATCAGACGCTCTGCGTTGGATCCCGTGGACACTTGAATGTTATCGTAATTCCAAACGGCTCCGCTATTGGCATCCGCAGCGGCTTGGGTAGGGTACAGCGCCAACTTACACTTCTTTTCAACGTGTGGAATAATTACCGAACCACCAGAAGACACGTAACCAGCGGCATTTAGAACAAAGCTCGTGGCCGTTGTAGCTCCGGTAAAATCCGTTGCCATTGGGATAACAGTGTTTGTTTGAGCGTCATAAGCCTTAAGTACAGCTCCCGAATAAGGGAGACCGCTAGAGTTTACGTATTGCCGAGGCATATATTCTAATGGGAACCAAGTCATTTATTTTTCTCCTTGATAATTTTTAGCTGTTCTTTACGCAAATTTACGAGAGAGTCGTCACCTTTACCCTCAACGACATTTCTATAGACAAGCCCATCGTACCCATTTTTCTCAAGGGCATCTCTCAATAACTCAAAGCCTGCACTATTACTCCGCATCCCTTTTACGATATTCTCATATTGTTCGTTCGTAATACCTTTGGCTCTTCGAGCTGCAGCAGCAAGTTCAATGGCACCTTCCAATCCCCCGTCATCTTCAATTCGTAGCGGATTTTTAATGTTATACTCGATCGTGTACAATTGACCTTTACCATCCTTATATTTCGCACCCAAGCGTTCAGACGCTGACTTTTTAGTCCCGATATGTGTGAAAGACTTAAATTCACCTATATCTTTCGCCCCGCCATGGTAAGCAAGAAGCTGATCACCTATCGTGGCTTTGGGCGAGGCTGTGTTTCGCGACCTCCGTAGTTCTTGATTTCTTTAGCCAAATCTCTTGCTTGTGCGTTGGTTAATCCGAAAGTTTTCGCACGCTCGATAAACTTATTCTGCGAAATTTCACCATCAACAAGTTTCTTGCGAAGATTGTTAAACTCTTGAGCCTTAATTCCAACAAGAGAATTTTCAAGCTTCATTACTTGGCTTGGCGGTGTCTTTGTAGCTGCGCCGCTTAAATCTGCGCCCTCTGCAGGTTGCTTGTTCATCAGACGTTGAGCGATGTTGGTCTGTTGCTCTGTCATAGGTAGTGCAGACATTTTATCGGGAGCCGCTAATTTCAAAGGCGCTGTTTTGTCGATAACACCTTCAGACGGAAGCGTTCTCTGTAGGTTTAACTTGCGCTGAGCTTGCTTGATCTGCGTATCTGTCATTGGCGGCAGAGCTATTTTATCGGGAGCCGCAAGACGTAGCTGCTCTGGATATTCAGGCTTAGGAATATCGACATCCCGCAACTTTGACATCAAATCTTTACCCAAAGCCTCTTGAACTTTGACGCCACGCTTAGCTATAGCGGCGGCATTGGCACTACGCGCAGCCATACCAGCTACCTGAGCCCCAGCTGCCGCAGGTATGTTTCCAGTGGAACCAAGCACGATAGCCGTAAGTCTGCTAGTTAATGGGCCAAGCAATTCAGCGGTCATTCCTGGAGTAGCTGCTTTTTTCAAAAGTTCTTTGGCTTCAGATGGCCAACCTTTTAGATTTCCATTTTCAATGTCCATATACAGTTTTTTGTAGCCGTTCTGATACGCGGCTTCTGGATTTTTCGAAAGGCTTGCCCGCAAGGCGACCTCTTCCAATTCCTTGACGCGCATCTTTGCAGCCCAAATGTTACGACCATTAACCAATGCATCATTTCCGGCAGTATCAACTTCGTCAACAATCTGACGCAATTTTCTTTGAATTTTCTGTAATTCAAGACCGTTAGCTGTTACGCTTCCGGTTTCTGGATTTACAAAAGCTGGAGAGTTAATTTTAGCAGAAAGATTTCTGTCGATGTTTTCAATGTCTTCTAAAGTCATATTCTTACCAGAGTTACCGCTGAACTCATCTAAAGCGTTTATAAGTTGATTTTGTTCTGCAGTGTATTTGCCGCTTGGCAAGGGCTTTGGTAGAGCTTGTTTAATCGAGCTGTCTAGTTTATCGCCAACTTGCTTAGCGTCAAACTTAGCACCAAGATACCCAGCTGTGTCGTAGTTTTGACCAGCCATCTTATCTAGTTCTTCAGTACCCAACAATTTTGGTTTTTGTGGTTTTGGAACCATGCTTTTTGTAAGCGCAGCATCTGAGGAAGCGTTCACTGTGTTTCTTAGGAGCTTTGTACCCGCAGCCAAGCCTGTCGTTGTCCCCACAAGGTTAGCGGCTTGACCAGCTGCCTTTATATTTCTTGCGGCGCGTGGATATTGCTTGCTAAACAAGTCAATGCTTTCTGGGATACCTTCACTTAAAGTTTTCCCAGTACCATCTGGAAGCTGACCAACAAAGTTAACAGCAGCTCCGATACCTTCTTTAACAAACTCAGGCGTGACTGTGCTAATTGCCTCAGCCACAGGATCCACAAATAGCTGTGAAGCCGTTGCCATAGTACCTTGGTATAAAGTTTCAGGCTTTGTCTGTTGTCCAGAAGCTCCCGCTTGACGAATGCCCTGAATTTCCTGTTCACGTCTAGCATAGTTTTCTTTTAAGCGGTCAGTAAAGCCTCCGGCCTCGACAAGTCTAGCACGGCTTCGCCAGTCCGAACCTTGCGTCGGTTGCTGCTGTACGGGTCTAGCTCTGGAACGCCAATCAGATGTTGACGCTGGTTGCGGCGCGGTTGTTGGCTTCGCAGGAGGTAGCGTTTGATATTGATTAACACCCTGACCTGAGGCTCTTTGTGCAAGAATAGCCTGTCGGCTTTCTTCCATTGGATCCATTGGGACAGGTCGAGATCTATTTCGCCAATCACTCATTGAGGTTGAAATCCTTCTGCAATTGCTGCTTGTAAGTCTGCGGGATCAATTTCCATGAAACTTCCAGTTTGAGGATCAAAGCCGCGGATCATACCGCTACCGCCTACTGGAGGAGGGCTCATAGGAGGTACAGGTTTTCCAGCTCTTCGAGCTAAGCTTTGTATTTCGGAATACTTAGACTCAATGAAAGCTTTAAGAACAGCATCTTTTTCCTCAGGAGATGCTTCAGGATCTCCCAAAGTAACTCTGAGTCTGTTACCTTCTTCAACAGTAAAGGCTGCACCAAACGTCTGACGCAGCAAAGGCAACACTTCATTGTCCACCGTGGAAATGTATTCTTTTCTAGCCACGGCTCCTTCAGGAACTTTGGCGCCAAGCTGTCTTGCAACAGAATCTACTGCTTGACCGCCTTTTGTATAAGTTGCTGTCTTACCCAAAGTGCTCAATTTGTTTACAACATTAATGAGGGAAGGTAACTGAGCTTCCATGGCTTGTAGTTTTGCATTACTAACGCCAAGCTCTGTACCTTCAACTTGAGCCGCGGCCTGATTACGTTTAAAATCTGGCATGTCTTCAGGCTTAGGAGTTACTGGAAAAGATGTAAGTGGAGGAGCTGCTGGGTTTGTAGGGTTTGGGAAAACTTTAGTACCACCAAGATCTACAACTGGATTTGCTCGCTTCATAGTTAAATACTCAGTTCTTTGTTCAGGAGAAAGACTATTATAATACTGCCATTCTTGAACGTTTGATGGCGATTCAGAAGAATTAAGAATACCGTAAACTTGACCAGCAGCAATAAGACCATTAACATTATTTCTCAACTCGTCAATACGACCACTGCGCAACATATCTGAAGCTGCGTCAGTTTCTTGTGTATCAACATTCTCACCAACACCCATACGTCCTAGTAAAGACTGCTTACGACGCATTAAAAGATTATTAGCGCCATCAAGATCATTATTATCTAGAAATGATTTAAGTTGAACAGCACCAGCAATTGTGCTTGACAATCTTGATTTTTCTCTGGCGTCTAGATTATCGTAATGCTGTCGTAAAATCTGCTGCGTGGACATTTCGTTTCGGAAGCTTTGATCAGTAGCTTGATTAATTGGAGTTGCTGTGTCAAGACCTTGAACAGAAAGTGAGATGTTTGGATTGGTCATGTTTATTTCCTTTAACGATAAATGACAGAACTGTTGCCGTATTGCCCACGCATATTATTCAGCGCAAGTAAAGTGTTGAGTTGGTTTTGGTAGCCGCTTGTATAAGCGTTCTGAGCACCTACTTGACCAGCTGCTCTGACCGCACCTTGCTGACCGTACATTCCGGCAACGCCACTTGCCGCTCCGGCACCAGTATCAACCTGACCCTGTAACCTTCTCACATCACTGTTAATAAGACCTGTACCAAGGTTTAAAAGTTCCTGCTGAAGAGCCTGAGCCGTACCACCTGAACCAACCTTACCAACAGCGGCGCGGTTAGCGAGTAGTCTGCGCTCAGCATCTGCTGCCAATGATGTGTAGAGCGGATTATTTCTGATGTATTCCGCAGGGTTGCTTTCAATGCTTCTGATACGGTCAGCGGCCTCAGAACCAAGTTGCGTATATGGGCGATTTTCAGCAATACCGCGATCAATAGCCGCAGCCTGAGTGTTTGCTGATTTTTCAGCTGTCCTTGCTTGCGATTGAGTCATGGCTTGATTACCCAAAGCAAGTAGCCAACGCGAAGGATCGTTGTTGTTATCTGAGCTTCCTGGAATACTAGCTCCAGGAACACTAGTGCTTTGAGTAAGTCCTGAAATAGTGTTTCTAATGGCGTTCATACCGCCGCCACTAGCAACTCCTCTGATGCCTGAACCGGCCAACGAAACTCCCGGAGGAGCCCAGTTAATAGTTTGACCAGGAGTATTCCAAAGAATACCACCAGCAGCTGGCGTACCCATAATATTACCTGCAGCACCTGCCCCCATGTATCCTGTAAGTGCTCCAAGAGCCGCACCTTTAATACCGCCACCACCTATAGCACCGCCTGCTGCACCACCAATCGCAGCTCCTACTGGCCCAAAAAATGAACCGGCAATAGGAAGCGCAACTTGTGCGATAGTTTTTACAGCATTACTCATTGAGTGCTCCTTTTATATTGATACATGTGAATTTCACCTACGATCGGCATGTTTTCTAGATAACCAACTTTCCTAAGAACGCCTTTCTTAGCAAAGTGTTCAAAGAATTTAATTTGATCTTTTTGAACGGTTAAAAGTATTTCTCTGGATTGAGCTAAGAAGTTCATAGCCCATTTAAAGTTGACAACCCTATTGGCTGGCGTTGTCCAAGGAAACCAAGTTACGTGCGGCTCCGCAACGTGTTCTGTTCCGGCAAGATCTAAAACACAAGCTGGTCCAAAACCATATTTCGTGTTCCCGTAACCAACAAACCTTTCGCTTACAACCACTGGAGTAAAGTCAATGCCGGAAAGAGCCGCAGCGTAAAGTATAGTTGAATGTTTTTCAAAGCTGTAAAGTTCTAAACTATGCACCAACGATGTACGAGCTAATCGCACCCTCCCAAGTCACGTCGTTATTGACTGCCCCTTCAACGGTAACCACTGCATCCGACCCCAAAGTCGAAAAGCCAACGTTCCAAGATCCTTGATCTTCGCCGCCGTATAAGTTTGGAGTGGCAATTCCTGTAAGTACGCCAGCGACGTTCTTATAGGCTCCTGTAAGGACGTAAAACGCGCTATCTCCAGCCGCTCCAGCACTTCCCCCAGTTCTACGAGCTACAATCATAGCTTGGATCATAACCGTTTTACCATCGGGAACTGGAACCCGCACCAAACCCGTTGTGGCTGCGTCCGTTGTTGTTATCTTTGCTGTGGTCTTAATGCTATAGACGTTTGTCCAAAGCTGATAGATTGTAGTCACTAAGGACGAAAAGAAAGCGTTCTTAAGCTTATCCGTCGCAAACTCAGCAGGGATTTGGAGTGGAGGTGGTCTAAGACTGATTGTCATATGCAAATATCCATGTCAATGCTAGCGCTGAAAATTGCCCAATATATTGGATCACTTACACGCAGACGGATAACTAAATTTTTATAGCGACCAAGGCCAGTTGTCATCACGGTTACGCGTTCACCAAGTTTACCACAACGCAAGAACCTTTCCGTCCCAAAAGTTTTGCCGTTGTCTTTTGAGAACGAAATAGCTATTAGTGGGTCAGAGCCTTGACCAGAAACAAGACCAACGCCCGTCTCAAGGTTTAATTCCATACTCACAAGCTCGAACTCTTTATTTGGCACTCCAAATATTTCACTGTGGATAACTGCACTATCTCTTGTCCGGATAATAGCATTACCGTTGTCGGTATAAGTTTCTGAAGCAAGTTCATATATGTTTGCAGAGGCGTAGTCTGCCACCAAAACTTTACCAAAAACTGTTACAGAGCTGTTGGCTATTGCGCGACCTTGCGTTCCAGCACCCCATTGGAACCACTCACCACCGACAGGATAGACCCATGTAATATTTTCAGTAGGGAACGTGAGCTTGTAAAACCACTGACCCTGAAGTTGAAACGTAAAGCCAATAGCGTCTGACTTATTTGTGTATTTAGCAATTATCGCTGTAAGTTCTGGAGTAGAAATTGGCACACTTACAGCGGATGTTCCGCCCGTGATACTATGAACTTGATTATCCGAACCTAGTATAAACACATAGTCAGGTGTTTCAGCAACTGAGTGAATAGCTCCGACGCCTATGTTAAGCACACCGCCTTGAATTTTATCGAATGGAGGATTGCCGGTGCCGGAGTTCCACCACAGTTCTATTGTTTCACGTCCCATCAGATACAAAGTATCTCGGTAAGTGTACACTCTCAGCAGATCGTCAGAGTTGCTTTCTGCAGAGGCGTTGTTCAATCCGTTAATCGTTCCTGGAAGACCTACGTCAGAAACGTCAAATCCTTGACCAGTTCCGGCATCGTAAATAGCTTGGCTGTTTAACACTGCTACACTATTTGGTGTGCCAAGATTGGGGCTGGTGTTTTGAACTAGAGTTGTTCCATTCCATATATAGACTAAACCAGCGCCATTTGTTATTACTACCTGAGAACCAACAGCAGCAAAAATGCAACGACCTGATCCTGGAATTGTACCACGATCGGTGTGCGTTCCATCAGAGGCCACAGTGAAGAGCGAAGTGCCACTGACTTTATACAGAATTCCTTGATTGACAAACATCCCACGGTCAGCTCCTCCTGAGCGAGTAACAAAAGGCTTAAGTCCGTAGAACGGAACAAGCACATAAGGACTACGCGCTTTTTGATTTGGCTGCTGAATTTGCGGCCAAAAGTTGCGCGTCACCTGCTTCGAGAGATCCCTCGATTTATGCTGGTAGTCGCCACCTGTTAAATTTAAACTGACCCGCATTAAAACCCAGCGTCACTGTCTCTTGAGGTGTATTCTGGAACAGCAAGTTCGGCAAGGTTAGCCATCGCTACACTTCCGTTTGGACCTGCGTCTTCTTTAATTCTAAGATACCGGCTTTCGGGTACGCTATAACTTACCAGAAGTTTCTCGCACATCATTTGTACAAAGTAAGGGACTAGCTTATTTGGAACATCTGCAGTGACGACCCAAGTAGCTAGTCCCTTTTCTTTCAGGCGTTCATATGTCTCGTCGAAAGTCGCGTCAATGCGAGCTTGGTCTTGAGCTTCTGGCGCTTGACCAATCGGTATGATGTAAAGTTCTTCAGCTACGCGTTGACGGATTTCGGCTTTAGTGGACATAGATTACTCTCCTAGATGCTTCTTTGTGTATTTTGCATTGAGGATCTGATCTTCAGCGCGGCGACGTTCAAAAGCTGCCTTACCTTCTTGATCAATTTTATGGAGAACTTCTTGATCGACTTTACCTTCAAAGAACGTAGCCATTCCTGGAAGCTTCATCAGAAGTTCTGTGTCTGTGACAAGTGTCAATTCGCCGCGAACAAATTTTTGCTTACCCATTAAAGTGATAACATATGGAGAATCAGCACCAGCGCCAATGTACGTAAAGTATCTACCTTTTGGTTGTGGAACTTGAATTTCTTCGATGTCTTCTACCGAATCTTCAACTTCCAGGATTTCGATTTCTTCATCATCTTGTTCTACGTGGTTACGATTTTTTCTGCTCATAGCTTGTTTTTCCTGAGAATGTTAGGGTTAAAAGAAATAGCCAGCCCAGATAGGGAACTGAGCTGGCTACGTAGTAATCTTAGTCAACGGTAACGGCAAACTCAACCAAAAGATCTGAGGATGAGTTCAGTGTAGCACCGCCAGTTGTGCCGTACACGTCAATTTGACCACCTGGATCGGACGACAGACCAGCGATCTCCCACAACATACGACCAGCGTTTGCTGCTCCTGGAATGCTTACACGACCAGCTGTAGCAATCGAAGTTGCTGCCAACAATGCGGCTGGTACTGGAGCTCCAAAGTTATTATTTACTGAAGCTAGTCCAAGGGCAAGAGTTGTAGAAGCAGCATTAGCACTATTTTGCAAAGCTGAAATGCCGTGTAAACGAGTGTTAGAGTCAAATCGGCCAAAGAAGATAGTCGAAGCTACAACCAACGCTCCTGGGTTACGATAAGAACTAATCACTTTTAGATTTGGACCATCTCCTTTGTTCGGTACAGCGTCGAATGCTGCACGTCTACGAGTGGCCAATTGAGTATAATTTACGTCAACCATTTAAGTACTCCTTATATTTGTTAAGAGAAGAGAGCCTGAGTTGTTACACCCAGGCTCAATTCATTAGGCGTCAACAGCCGCAGAATGGAACGAAGTAACCATGCCGTGCTGTTTGTTGTTGAAGAAGATCTTCTTGATGTCATGCTTAGCTGTGATACCAACACCGTTCAGATGTTCGTAGTCATCTTCGTTACGTAGTTTGAACGAAGCATCCTTACCACGACCAAAGCAAACAGCTTGAGCTCCGCACAAGAAGCCGATACCAACGCGAGAGCCAGAAGCGCCAGCAGTTCTCAAGTTGTCAGCTGCCGCGTTCGCACCCCAGACTCCATCCCAAAGACCGCCGCCAGAAGCGTTGTCAATGAACTTGTCAAGATCAGGAACTTCTTTGATGATAACGCTATCCCACAAAAGATCACCACCACCGAAGAGAGGGTTATCTTTGAAGTCTTTTTCACGTGGGCGAGCATCTTTGTTAGCTGCTACGATAGTAGCATCAGCTCTCAGGTCGCGGAAAGCAAAGCTACCTAAGAACAGAACATACCAAGGTTCATCTTCGTTAACCATGACAGGGCGAATAAGAGGATTTGCTTGCATAGCCATACGCTTCAGCTGAGACACCATCAAAGCACTCATCTTATCGTTAGTTGTATCGATCGTTGCGAGTGAGGTTGTATGGTCACCAGACGTGGTGTTTGAACGTGCAATACCGTACAAGATACGATCGACGTTCGCGGCTTGCCAAGTGTCAAAGTTAGCAGCGGAAGCAGCTGCAGAACCTTTGGCACCCGAAGCTTCTGTTCCACCATAGTTACGGTAGGTTCCATCAGCTTGAATTGCACCCATTGCCTGAATAATCTGGTCACGCTTCAATTCCATGATCCAGTTTTGCAGAGCAGGGCGAGCTTCTTGGTACAGATCAAACTCGGACTTTTCCTTTTCTTCGTTGTCGATCAAGACACCGTTACGAAGATGAGTAGGTTCAAAGGTAAAGTCAAAGTTGCTCAACGACTCTTCGTTACCAACGAGGGAAGTTGAACCACGAACACCAGCACTTGACAGTTTACCGATCAAAGGGATCGATTTGCGGCGAATGTTTTTGTTCGTTTGGATGATGGCGTTTTCAGTAGCACCGATATACGGGCCAAAGCGACCATCGCGAACGTAAACGCGATTTACCTTTGCCTGAAAATCAGTGACTCTATTGCCAGCTGAGATAGATGAGAGTGACATTTTCTATTTCCTTTTTACTGTTAAAGAGCACCTTTAAACAGATCATCTTCAGTATCCGTATCATTGGACTTCCGAACATTCCTGTTTGGAGATGCATTTGTTGTACGATTTAGGTTTGGTACCCTTAACGTAACATTTTCTTGGGGCTTCTTTACAAGTTGCGTTGCTGTCGTTGTCTGCGCAGGCTGAGCTGTCTTTGATTTCTTCCATTCTTGGAATTGCTTCCAGTCATCGGAATTTTTCATCTCAGAAAGTTCCCTGATTTCTTTATCCTTCTTTGCCAAATCGTAAGCCATCTTTGCTGGGAGTTTGTGATTTCCAACAATAGTATTGAGTTCAGGATTGGACTTAGCCATTTCTTGAAAGTGCTCAATCATATCATCGTAGTCCGCAAAAGCCTCGCTCATAATAGCTTTAGAAGTTTCAATCCGGATATGTCTATCGTATCCATCAGGATCAGTAGCTCGATCCGGAACAGGTACGGCAGAAAGTTCAGCAAGTTTCCGTTCAGCAGCTTCCCATTTTGAAGTTACATCTTTAAGGGCCGCTTTAAAACGAGTTTCCGGTATCATTTTTTCTTGTACCGTAGTGTCTCCATCGGCGGCTGGCGACTCCGCATCTTGTTCGCCCTGTTGTTCTGAACCTTTGGTTCCCTCGGTCTCGGCTTTGAGTTCCGTACTTTGGTCATCGGCCGCCTCTTCTGTTGTTATTTCAGCTTCTGAGGTTGTGGTAGGTTCATCATTGAAGACATCATCGTTTTGTTTTGTATCAGACATGCTAGTTTCTCCTCGCCCGATATAAGCGGCGTCCTTATTTCGCCCGATCCTCGGCGGCAGGTTGCACGATATGTGCCGTAGTGCCTGTCTAGCGGCGACCTAAACTATTACGCCCGAATAGTGTAAAGTTTAAAATACTTAAACGTTCAGAGCGTCAATCTGCGCTTGTTTTTCGGCTATTTGGCGCGTGACTCTTAAAACCAACAAAGCGTTTCTAGCTTCAAGATTTGTCTTTGCCGTCGTCAATTGCAAAAGTTCTGCTTGTAGAATTTCTAAATCGTTCATGGTTATTCTCCTTTAAATGAATGACAGGCGAACCCAATTCGCTCCGTCTGATTGGACTGTGATTGTGCTGTATTGTGAAGCAAGTGAACGTGTTGTAGTTCCGTCAATAGTTTGGCTAGAGGTTGTAGCCACGGTAACGGCATTAGCCGATGAGTCTGTTTTTTTAATCACGTAAATTCTACCGGTTGCGCCTATCGCTGTCGGTAGCGTTATTGTTCTGGCTGCGCCCGAAGCATTGACCAAAATTGTATGATCTCCCACGCCTGCTGTGATGCTCGTGCTTGTAGATAAAACTCTCGTGCCAAATGAGCCCGCTGTGTGAAGTGTAGCACCAGAGCTATTTGTGGAACCTCCAGCAATAATACGGCCCGCTGCGTCAATACGCGCAACTACTGACGATACGACTAGGAATTGTGCAAGATCCGCTGTTTGACCGGATGCACCAATCACTACAAGCGGGTTTGCATTAATGTCCTGTGTGGATCCCAATACTTGTGGGGCCCGTATGGACATATCAAACAACCATTCTCCGTCACCGCAAGTGATTGTTTGCAGAAAAGTGGTTGAAGGTGAGAATAGAGAAATTGAATCCCCACCCGGTCCTATCCTGAAAATATCTGAATCAAGGATATAATCGTAAACCTGAAAAAGTGGCTGTCCTCTTGTGATACCAGAATTAATTTCTCCGTAAAACAACGGCACGTCTGCGGTATTTGCTCTAGATTCTATAATGCCAAGGCCGCCACTTGCAGGAGTTGCTTCACCAAGGCTTAAATTGACATAGCCGGACGCTGTGTGAAAATCTTGAAAAGTAAAATATTGATTTGTATCTAACCCGGAAGAAACAGTGTCAACGTAAACAACGCCATTATTATTTAACGGGTTAATCCCACCAGTGCCACCTTTTGCTATCGGTAACACACCAGTTATAGCTGCAACCGAATGAGTATGTCCGGGGTTTGAAGACGCGGGGTTTTTTAAAAGATAATCCAAAGAGGTCGTGACCGCGCTGCTGTTAATACCGACCTTCGCCTGCAATGCTTCAATAGCGTCGTTTGCGTTCGCGTGCTGCGCGGAATGGCTGACAACGGATACGTCATCCGTTGGTGCCGGATTTGTAAGTGCGTCTAAACTTGTTGGAAAGTTTGTCGGCATTAACGGCGACGCCTCCTAAAAGTAGTGATAAACTCATAGACCGCGTTGCCAAGATCGTACAGCAGCCCAGCTCTGTCATATTTAATTCCTGGCTGGTCGTACTTCCAAGACATTACGCAAACTTCGCTTTAAGTTGGGCAATTTCTTGCTCGATTTTTAGCTTTTCAGCAATTAGAGCGTCGGTCTCTGATTTTAAATCCACCAACTCTTTGAGTCCAGCAGCAACTCTAGCTTTGACATGCTTAAGTTCAGTTTCGTTACTTTCCGCAATAGCGGCTTCTCTATTCTTAGCGTTGTCGATCAAAGCTTTTGCCTGAGCCTTAGCTTCAGATACGATTTCATCCGCTAATTTTTTGCTTGTCTCAACCATTTCGGCTGCTGCGTCTGCTTCGCGTTCAACGGATCTAAGCTTTTTGGTCTGTTCCTGTATTTCGGCCACCAAATGTGCAATATTTGACTCGTGCGAAAGACGTTCGTTAAACATCTTCTCGACGGCTGAAATCATGTCAACGGTATTAGACAAGAACTTCTTGACTTGAAGTTCTTTTTCAATATATTGCTTGAGTGTTTCAAGTTCTTCTTTTGTAATTTTCTTCATTGTAAGTTACCTCTTCCGACAATAGCAATATAAATATCAGTGTTGGAGTCTCCACCCGTAAGCTCAGGCATCAAGGCCAAAACGTTTGCATGGATTGTCCGTGGTCTTCCGTTTGCGATCTGAGTGATCAACGTATCAAAGGCATCAGTGATCGTTTCAAACGAAGCAAGTGCTGGATCATTAGATCCTTTGAGCGAAACGCTTGCACTACCGCCCCAAACTCCAAAGATATGGAACGACTTATCAGAAAACCGAGCCGCGAGCAACGGAACTGCGGTATCGCCTTGTCTTAAACGCCAAAAGCCTGCAAGATCTCCGGCTCTAAGGCTCTTATTTGTTATTGGTGTAAATCCGATAGCTGGCATAGATAACTCCTTATATGTTGATGTTCCCTTTAATCGGAACATTCGGTTGTTGTGAAATAATCTGCGTCTCTAATTGCGTTTGCTCGGTCTCTGCGGCTTTTTTAACTGCCGAAGCTTCTTTGTCTTTAGCAGAAGCTTGTAGGTAAGCAGCTTGAGGATCCGGTGGCCCTTCTTGCGCTGCTTTTGCGGCTTCCTCTTTCCGCGCCTTAAGCTTCTCAATCATCTTAGACTTACCAGCAACATTGGAGATTTCCAATAGATCGGTAAGCTCGAAGGCGTTTTGAGCACCGTACTTCAATATCGCATCAAGCTGTTCTTGTGACGTATTCAGAGTGTCGTAAGATTCGTCTAGAATGATATCCATATCCAACGTCGTCGGTTGGTTTTTGGTCATCACAACTTGCTTCAACATTTCTGGATTCGTTTGTTCCAATTGAATAAGCTGCGCGGAAGCTCCGAGACGCATTTCGTACGGCTTAGAATCGTCGTCCATAATTTCTTGCAATTGATCTTGTAACGTAACCTGAACATTGAACCCAACCCAACGAAGTTTTTGCTCATCATCAGTAACACGGATCCACTTTTCTTTGTCCCAAGATTGACGTATCCGGTTCCACATTTGACGATACACGCGAAGCTTGAAAGATCCAAAGTTTTCAAACAACTTAATGATGTCAGTCATACCAGCTTGCTGCAATCTTTGCAATGCTATACCGCTGAGTTCTCCAAATTGCTTCGTATCTCCGTTCATCGGCGCGGAGAAACTACCACTGTCCATTTCCATCTTGGCGTCTTGGTACAATTCAAGCTGACCTTGCGCCATATCGCCTGTTGGTAGAATACCAAAGTCCTTACCGAATTCTCCCTGACCAACTTCTAAATGTCCGTTTGGCTTCGCAAGTTCACGCTTAGATTTCGCAACGTCCTTCACCGCACCACGATTACCAAAAGTCTGGCGCTGCGATAATAGGAACAACGCTTTTGAGCGGCGATGATTGACTTCGTCTTGCGGGTCAAGGTATGCTTTCAATTCCCCGTAGCGATTATTCTCGCGGTCAATGTAAGCGTGTTCAAATTCTAGAGGACATTCTGGAACGCCATACTCGTCAAGGTACGGAGATTCCATCGGTGGAAGTAGAAAGCCACCTTGCGTGTAAATTGCTAGAAACCACTTTCCCTCGATCTTACGGTAATGTGTCAAAACTAAAAAGCGACGACGTTTGCCTTGACGATAATACCACTTCGGTCTGTCGTCAAAAGTTTCATCCGTATCTCCTGCGGTTACGGATAACGCATCTTCGTCCATAGTGTCTTTGAACGTGCGAATGACGTCAGCTTCTTCCATCCAAATACCAAAGCCTTTACCACCGGCATCGGAAAAATCATGCTTACGACTAAATGGATCGAAGAAAATACGATCCCAAGGAATATGATCTACGACAACGTCAGCTTCTCCGTTCGGAGCGGTCTCAATAACAATGTTCACTCCTGTGTACCCTTCACAGAAGAAATTGTCTGCACACTCTAAGAACGTTGGTTGTAATTTTGTTTTATCGGCCGCGAAGCGTAGCGCGTCGGTCACAGCTTCCGAGGCATCTCCGTCTTGGTCGACGTTACGCGGATACGCTTTCGGATCGCCCTTCCGAGCACTCACAAGTCCAAGCAATCCGTTCAACTTGTTCTTAATTTTATTGACCACGATGGGAGATTGCATCCGAGCTCTTAGAGCTCTGACTTGCTCAGCCGTCCACTGCTTTCCATCATAATAGTCGCGGCAACGCTCGGAGGTCATGCGAGCGTCTTGCGTGTTATCCAAAAATTCTATGACGGTCTCGCGCCAATCAGTATGATCCCCGTAGATGCTCGTTCCCTCAGCGGCGTCCTCGATTGGGTCGTCAGATTGGGATTGTTCCATTGTAATCTTCTTCATCGTCACCCGTTCCATAGCCATCGTTGGCTCTTGTTGGTTTTTCGTGGTAGGTCGAAGGTCCATACGCTTGATCTAGAAGCCTTCCAAATATCCCACACACGTCAACCTTGTCATCGCGTTTATCGTCTTTACCAGTAAATTTCAAAAGCTGAGTAATTAGATCGTCGCCCCAAGAACCGTAAGGAATATAAACTTTACCTTGAGAGCAAAGAGCTTGGAAGGCTTTGGCATTCGCCGCCTTACCTTTACTAGAATTAACCCACTCAAGTTTAAAGAACGCTCTTCTACGTTGCTGCTCTTTAAGGATAAATGGTTCCATAGCTCTTCGGATAATGCCGGATTCAGCAGCCCAGAACATTGGGTCGTGGTCTAAATAAAGCTGCATCATGGCGTCGATAGATTTATCTAAAGTGACTTGACCTTCCCACCAATCTAAGATCCATAGATTTTCTTGAGTGTCAAATCCGCAAACACCTTGCTCAGTCCAGTCTCCGCTATCGGGCGTCACTGCGTAGTCACCGGCTGCAAACTTTACGAGCTTCGTGGGTTCTTCGCCTAGTCTAAATCTTTTAAACCATTCTTTCTTAAAGAACGAACCCTCTTCGGGCGTAGGATCTTGCATATATTGAGCCATGAACGTTGCGCTATCTGCTAGTTTCATAGCCTTCAATTCCTCAAGGGTATGTTTGTATGGCCAGATAGACTTACCATCTTTGATCGCCGGAATGATCACCTCGTGAAATTCTTCACCCATCCCTCCGTTTCTCACAAACCCTGACATGTCGTCTTCGTGAAGTCGCTGCATGACAATGATGATCGGAGTTGATCTAGAGTTCCGTCGCGATTTGATCGTCGTGTTAAGACGCTGATTTACCTTGGTACGTTCTTTTTCGTTCTCCGCATCGTCGACCTTTATCGGATCGTCAATGACAATAGCACCGTAAAAAAGACCATCCTCCGGTTGTTCAAGTACACCTGCACCGAAGCCTGTGACTGGGCCACCCGCCGCCGTTGCATAAAGACCACCACCCTGCTCTGTGTACCATTTCTTTTTACTGTCTGCATCGTCTTTGATCTTAACTGGCCAAAGTTCTTGGTACTCAGATGATCCTACAAGCTCACGACATTTCGCGGAGTTGTCGAGTGCAAGTTCGTCGGAGTAACTCAAGTGAATGAACTTCGCACGTGGGTTGTTCGCAATACACCGCGCCATCCAGTCAATAACAACGAGCTGCGTTTTTCCGCTGCGTGGAAAGATATTGATCAGTAAGTTTTTGATCTCACCGCTTTCGACTTTACGAAGTGCATCTTCTAAGATTTGATGATGGTCGGCTGGTACAAAAACTTCGCCACGTTGCTTAAAGAAATGTTTAGTGAATTCAATCTGGGAGCTCTGTAATTTTTCCCTCAATAACATCTTGTCTACTACGTGCGCCAATGGCTGCAAGTCCTGCGGCGAGGTCTCGCAGTTCTTCAGTAGAGAACTTACTGAGGAGCTTTTCAAGATTGACCTCCTGCGTCATATTGATATTGAAATCTTTTGGCATGATACGAGCGGCAGCGCTGATGTAAGCGGCAACATCGTTTTCTCTACATCTTTTAAGAGCATCTGCACCATGTTCTTCCCAGTCAGCCATAAAGTCTTGAACAAACGCTTCTGCGAACTTGTTTCTTGAACCTTTAGGACGTCCAGGAGATTTAATCTCTCCGTTTATCATCCTTTGTTGCGAAGCTCTTTGCGCCGGTGAATAACCACGCTTATATTTAATTTTAGGTGTTGCGTTCTGCGTTTCTTGAGTTGTCATACATCGTATCCGTCGGGGTTGTACGTTATGTCTCTTGTCTCTACTTCAATAAACACTTTCTTTTTCTCGGAAGCAGTGATGGCTGTGATCGCAATGAGACAAAGACCAGCTTTAGAAAAAGAAATAAGAGCCGAAGCAACTCCGGAAGTCAATGTCTGATTAGAAATTCCAGCCTCGCCGAATTTCACCTCCCATGTTACGGAGGTTATAGTACTGTTATCTGCTTGCCACGGTCTAAAGTCAATCTCGTACGTCGTGGCGTCGCCCTCTGCGGCTGTGTCCGAAAACTTAAGCGGATTTATTTTCGCCGCGACAACGAAGCTTGTACTCATACCTGACCTTTTTGAAACTTAAACGCTCCGCGCACCCCTTATGGATCTACAAAGGTGCGATCGAATCGATAGGTAATACTACCTTAATTTTCCGATTTAATAAAGTTAAAAGTACAGTTACCCTTTTTTCTGAATGTTTACAATAGGTTGCGATAAGATCTTTATAATTTTCTCCGACTATTCGGAGCTTCATTTCCGGTGTGAACTCAATAACTTGACTAATCGCGGCCTCTAAAGGTACATTTCCATGCTCGTCGAGCCTTGAAATTAGATCTTCGACGCAGCCCTCTGGAACGGGTGTGATACTATTTTCACTGAAAGTTACGATGTTCAAAACTCCTCGCGTCCTCGCGGCATACTTCCATCGATCATTTTCTTCGAGGTCAAATTCAATAAACAGGTAAGAAGGAAACAACGGAAGCTGTTGTTTTATGATCTTCGAACCTTTTTTGTGGGTTTGTAAGTAAACGGGAAGAAATATTTTGAAATTCTTAGCTCTTAATTCTGCGGCTGCGAGATACTCTTTATTTGGGTTGCTTTGAACTACGTACCATCTCTTCATTGCGTGATCCTTATAGGTTAAACACGCTCCCTTATCTCTAAACTACCTTACAAAACGCAGAAAATAAATAAAAAACGCAAAAACCACCAACCTAGGTCCAACCTAGATAATAAAATTAGTCGTTTATCTAGGTGGAGCGAACAGAGCTCGCAGCTGCCCTAGATAACCTAGGTAACCTAGGTACTTTTCCAACCTTCTATACAGGAATAAAAATATAATATATAATATGTAAATATAAAATATAATTCTATATAGTTTAATAGAATTTACCTAGGTTACCTAGGTTATCTAGGTTGGAGCCTTGAAATCGTTAGCTTTTTTAAAAACCGCTACCTAGGTTCGACCTAGGTTGGACCTAGGTTTTGGAGCCCTAAAACAATAAAATCCTAAAACATCTGTTTTATGTGCGAAATATAATTAGTCAAAAAAGATGTAATATTTTCACAATTATACAGTTTTAAGGCTTTACTTCTTTGTCAAAATCCACAATAATATAATTGTAAGTTTGATTAAATCTTACACCGTGTAAAGAAAAGGAAAGCTAAAATGAAAACCAAATTGACAGTGTACTTTGAAAAATTACCTTCCGAAGCCAAAATCTTAAAAGAACTTCAAACTGATTATGGTTTCAGAACCTCCGAATTACGTCAAGTCAAGATCTTAAATGTTAAGCGTGAAAATTTTAACACAACGGACGATAAGTACACCGCTTTTGAAGTTACGATCTCCGCGCCTGTTAAGATTTTAGAAGAAGTAATAAACAGAAACAACACGCCACACTAATCAACACAAGTAACAGGGAGAACACAATTATGGTCAGAACATACGACGTTTACGCGATTAGAAATGACAAAGAGTACAAGCTAAATACAACACCAATGACACACAAACAGGCTTGCACTTTCAAAAGCAAATTTACCATTCGAAAAGAAACAACCTATATGTTGAAGGAAATCGCGTAACCATGACCCGCATTAATTGTGTCCCCGTACAGGAACTCACAGACAAACACCTATTAGCAGAGTACCGAGAACTGCCGCGCGTATTCAAGCTTGCCCGCCGATGCCCCGACGCGCCGAAGAATTACACGCTAGGCGCGGGGCATGTTAAATTCTTTTACGACAAGCTGCTTTATTGTCAAAAACGTCAAGTTCAGCTTTACGAAGAAATGAAGTTGCGCGGTTTTAAACCAAAGTACGACCCTGAAGAATTATGGCACTACCATCCTAAAGCTGGTGGTCGAACATTTGAATATCAATGGGAAGACTGGGCGCCAACGCCCGAAGCTTTAGAGATCAATCGCAACCGAATTGGCGAGCGTATTCTAGCCTCAAAACTTAAGAAACAACCGCAAGCCTTTGATAAGGTTAAAATTTAAAATAACTTTACTTTTACAAAGGTCTAGGGCAATTTTAAAACGGTACTTGGGCGCGGTGTAGTTACACGGCTGCGCTCCTAACGGATAGGATAAAACTGATGCACGATGTGTGTACCCCACGCAGCTTTCCCAAGTTTTTATCCGACGCGCCTGAGTACCGTACTATCGTGTGTAGGAAAGCTTAATGAATATCAAGGCAGCATATAGCGAAAAGCTAAAGTCCTCCGACCTGAGTGTCGCAGAGGGTAAGCGTCTAGGATTTGAAATTATTGAACGGCCTGAGAAGTTACAAGACCATTTCTTTTCAGTGCCAGCATTTAAAATTCCTTACTACGATATGAGCGGTAAGGATACGGGGTTTTATCGAATTCGATATTTAACGGGAACGAAGAAAGGCTTTGCGAAAGCGACGCGCGAAAAGGATAGACGCTACGACCAGCCAGCCGCAGAGATGCCGCAACTTTACTTTCCCAAACTAATGGCGAAGAATACGACTTGGGAAATTTATTGTACGAAGTCGAAATTCCCGTTGATATTTACAGAGGGTGAGTTGAAGGCTGCGTGTGCGACGAAGCACGGCCTCCCGACAATTGCTCTTGGTGGTGTTTGGAACTTTAAGTCCAAGAAGAACGGATTGAAGCGTATTCCCGTTTTTGAGGAGATTGACTTTAAGGATCGCGACGTTTACATTGTTTTCGACAGTGACAGCGCCACAAACCCGCAAGTGTTACAGGCGCAATATAAATTCGCGGAGCAAGTGTTTAATCTTGGCGGCATACCGATAATCGTGAACATACCGAAAGTAGAGGGTAAGAAACATGGAATTGATGACTTCATCGTCGAGTTTGGCGTGGATGCGTTCAAAGAATTATTGCAGGATAAGGATCGGCATCTGGAATTCTCGTTCGTCCGCGAACTACTACGCCTTAACAGTGAGATCGCGGTCGTCCACCGTCCCGTTGCAATTATTCACTATCCGACAGCGCAGCTTCTTAATCGTGGGGACGCCCAAGTTTTATATGCGAACGCCAAAATGATGGATCAAGTCCTCAAGGCTCCGACGAAAACTGAACTGAAGAGTGACCCAGATGCAAAGCCATCCGTAGAGTACAAGGAAGTTGCGACCTTTGATAAGTGGCTGCAATGGGAAAACAGAGGCGAGGTCTGGGCGCCAGTGTACGAACCAGGAAAAGAGAAGTTCGTATGGGACGGAGAGCGGAGAAACTTTAACACGTGGAAGGGTTGGGGATGCGAACCACAAAAAGGGGACATAAGTTTATGGAAGTGGCTTTTGGATCAGATTTTCAAAAACGCAAAGCCGGAACACCGGAAATGGTTCGAACAATGGTGTGCTTATCCTATTCAGCATCCAGGAACAAAGATGTTTACATGCCCTATACTATTTGGACAATTAAAGGGGACGGGGAAATCGTTGCTCGGCCTATCCCTCATGAGCATATATGGTGAGAATGGCGCTGAGATAACCGACACGCAATTAGAGGATGAGCGCAATGTCTTTGCAGCAGAGAAGCAATTCGTTCTGGCGAACGAGGTCACGGGTAGCGATAAGCGAACAATGGTTGGTCGGTTACGTAACCTTATCACCCAGCACACCGTTGTCATCAACAAGAAATACCAACCCGACTACGTTATACGCGACACAATTAACTACTTTTTCACATCTAACCACGTGGACGCTGTATATATGGAAGATGACGAAAGACGCTTTTTTGTGCACGAAGTACTTGGGCCTCGGCTCGTGGACGTTGATAAGAAGAAAGTGGAAGCCTATGATGCTTGGTTTAAGAGCGGCGATTGTGCGAAAGCTTTATTTCATCATCTACTTAATATTGACCTCAGTGGGTTTGATCCTACTGCACCTGCTCCTGATACCTTTGCTAAGGCAGCTATGGTAGCAGCCAGCAGAAGCGAAATTGAGAACTGGACGTTTAAACTACGCGAAGACCCTGACACTTGCTTACGTAGTGGCGCGGTGGTGTTGCCGTATGGCCTTTACACGTGCCGACAGCTTATAGATATCTACGCAGGTGACGAAGGTAAGAAGCCATATGAAAAGACAATGACAAATGCGCTGCGTAAAGCTGGCTTTATGAAGGCTGCGCACGACCAAAGCTGTCCGACGCGAGATGGTAAGGTAAATCTCTGGGCGATACGGGATTTCTCGGACCACAAGAAGAGCGCAAAGGAAATAGGAGCTCTTTACGACAAAGAACGTGAACTAAAAGAAACAAAGAAGTATGCAAGAGGAAGTTAAGATGAAAGTCACTGATGTTATTGTTGGATCGTGTCTTATTTTTGCAATTTGCAGTTATATTGTAGATAAAAACACGATTAAAGAACTAAAAATACAAGTTGAACAATGCGACTATCAAATTCAACAATCTATGTTGGATAGTGTAGAAAAAATTCAAGCAATGGAGAAAGTAGAATGAGCGTAACAATTACAGACGGATTTAATTTTGGTATAGGAATTGGTCTTGCTATGCTTTGCATATGGATACCAATCTTAATCATTGCCGCTATTTTGGGGAGGTAGCATGCACCACTGCATGAACGCATCAATCCCGCAGCACATTTACGGCTACGTCGAAAATCAGTTTATGTTTGGTGGTGATGAAGCTGTAACTGGATTGCATCCTTGCGTCATTTTTGGCGTGACTTCTATCCCTAGCCGCACACTGCATTTTTCGATTTTGTGCGAATCTGGCGCACAATGGGCGCGTGTGCCGCTGCATTTCTTGCGGCACGAAGAACCGAGTAATGACACAAAACACGCCTTGCAAGAATTGCAATGTTGGGATTGCCACGGGTGGGATTTTTCCGTGACGCAGTACGAATACCTGCGCGAAATGTCATGTACGTTCAAGAACAGAAGCGGTAAAATTATTCCAGCCACATACTGGTTCACGCTAGACCATACGGATAATGGCTACAGCAACTACCCACCTGAACACAAGTGTTACCATTTACTACGTCTCGACGACGGCTCAGGCCAGATTGCAGCCATGCCGAATAACAGGATTGTCTGGCAGGATTTTAGCTTTGTAAAAGAATTTCCGCTACCAAAATACAAAGTTGTGTCCGCCGAAACTTATCACGCTGAAGAATCTACAGTTAACGCGCAAGATACTGCCAACACCCAAGAGGCCAAAAGTTTTGAAGAAACAAAACTATACGATAAACAATATTTCTACGACAAACAAGATAAGAAGTGGGTGAAAATATGAACAGCGACGAAATGCCGTTAAAGCCTTGCCCGTTTTGCGGAAGTATGCCGGAATATACGCATGATCAACATGGTCGTTCATGGCTTAGATGTAAGCGTTGTTTTATTGGTATTGATCCTCAATGGTACGGCGGGGATTTAGGAGTTACAGAGGCATCATGGAATACTCGCGCCGACACAGTGCCGGAGGATAAGGACGTTGCTGATGCGGTAGAACGCTTCCGATCTTCTTTGTTTTATGCGGCATGTAAATCTGAATTTCCTTCTATGTTTAACGCTTGCGAAACGCTCATTCGTGCCGCAACCGCCAAGCGCGATTGTGAGCAACGTTTGAGCAACACAGAAATATTGATGTTTGTTCGCGGCTGGCAAGGCGGAACTGTTGATCAAATTGCTGCTGAATTAGGCGTAACAACGCTTGATATTATCAATGCTGATTATGACCGCATGCAAGATTTAATGCGTTTGGCGCAAAGCAAGCGCAACGTCGCCGAATACCGCGCTGGTAAGGAAGAATGATGATAGCAATATTTGTAATAGCCCTGTCAATTTACTATGTGATTGGTTGGTTTTTTGCCGTTGTAGAGCAAAATAAACCGCACAGTCATGGTTTGTGGACGATAGCCATATGGCCTTATGTTGCAATAAAAAGAATGAGATTTTTAAAATGACCCCAGAAGAACATCGCAAGGCCGCATTGGATGAATTCAAATTGCTTTACAAGCACGGAGAAAAATTCGGTGCTGAAATAATGGTTAAATGTTTTATTTGGTGCGAAAAATACCAAAATGATATCGAAGCCGCGCTTTCCGCGCCAGCGGTGCAGCCAGATTTAGAAGCAGAGGCTTTTGTGAACCGCACCATTCATAACTTCACCCGATTTCCAAATGAAATAGAAAATTCCCCGCAACAGAAAAAAACTTTAGAACTTTGGCTGCGAATACAGGAAATTGTTAAAAAGCACAACGGAAGCTAACATCATGCAAAACCCTTGGGAAATTTTAGGCGTACATCGTAAGTCAACGGACGAAGAAATCCGAGAAGCTTTTCACAACCTTGCAAAAATCTACCATCCAGATACAATGGAAAAAAGTTACTCATTTAAATTCTACCAGATAAACGAAGCCTATCAGTTAATCAAGGATAAGAAACGACGTACTGAGTATCTAAAGCGTCTGACCGGAACTTCCTCTTGTAAGGAGTGTACCGGAACGGGCGTTCGAACTAAGTCTAAAGGGATAACAGCTAAGACATATCTGGCCTGTAAAGGTTGTAAAGGTTCGGGGTTAATTTTTAACAAGAAGGAAAATAAAAATGTCGTTATTGAGTTACGAGGAACTGCTGGCTCTGGCCGCAAGGGGAGTGATAAAGAACGTTGATACGGAATACATAAACGCTGCTTCCATAGACATCACTTTAGGAAGTTTGGTTATGATAGAAGACAGAGACGCACAACCAGAAACAATATCTTTGGCGAAGCGCGAGCGTCCAAAAATGGTAACATTCAACTGTGACACAGGATTTCTTTTACGTCCAGGAGATTTTATCCTTGCACAATCTGAACAAGAGTTTAATCTTCCTAACGATATCAGCGCAGAATATAAGTTAAAATCTTCTATGGCGCGGATAGGAATTAACCATGCACTTGCCGGCTGGTGTGATGCTGGCTGGAACGGTTCTGTACTAACCCTTGAACTTATGAACGTAACAAGAAATCACACGATTGAACTACGTAAAGGCGACCGCATTGGTCAGATGATTTTCTTCCATCACCGCGAAGTTCCTAACGATAAAAGCTATGCGGCGCGTGGGAGGTACAACAATGATAAGAAAGTGGAAGGAGCTAAAGAATGATACATAAATTTGTACAGTACATGATCTTGAGACAATGGATGGATTGTTATGTTATAAAGAAAGGCAATTCGTATTTCGACGAGACATTAAGTCCAACACAAAGAAAGTGTATAGATCAGAAATCAGCTTCTTGGTGGCGGGATAATCCACAAGCTAAAGTTGTAAGAATTTCTTTGAAAGAAATAAACGAGAACCCTACATGAAAACAGCTAATCCTAAAATGTGGGGTATCGGCTTTACTTGTGGCTCTTACGATCTTCTTCACGCTGGACACGTACTTGCGTTAAAAGAAGCAAGCGAAGGTTGTGAATATTTAATCGTTGGTTTACAGTCCGACCCTACCATTGATCGACCTGAAAAGAACAAGCCTATTCAAACGCTCGAAGAACGCCAAATTCAATTAACAGGTTGTCGCTATGTGGACGACGTGATTATATATAACACAGAAAAAGAACTTTACGATTTCTTGGCGGAGAATTCTCGGGGTATCGATATTAGATTTCTAGGGGAGGATTGGAAAGGTAAGCCGTTCACCGGCCACGAACTACCCATACCTTGCGTATTCACTTCCAGAACGCACGCATATTCATCCTCTAATCTGCGTAGAAGGGTTTATTGGGCTGAAAAGGCTAGAAAATACGAGGAATAGCTCGGCTAATAATATTACTCAAAGAAGAAATAATGTTAGTCAAAAATATACACTTTTAAGCTTTACTTCTTTGTTCGAATGCAGGATAATCTACTTGTAAGGTCAATTCTGTCCTTACTTCGTGTAAATAGGGAGCAATAAAATGTCTAATGTAGTTGATTTCTTTATCTATAAAGAGACTGGTCTTCAGGTCGATCCGGAAGAATACGCCTTCGCCTTTGAAGCTCTAATCCTAAATCATCCGAGTGGCTGGGTTGTTAAGATCCTAGAGACCGCTCGTTTCATTGCAAAGAATGGAGGTTGATATGTTGCCGGTTGTAGAAATAGCGCCAGATAATTTTGATCTTGTCGCTCAAATCGCAGATCGCGTAGAGCGCAAGCGTAACCAAGACGACCATGAATTTGATCGGATGCGTTTGATGATAGACATTATCAGTGCTGTCGAAGCGGATCCGAAGATCAATCTTAAAACATTACTCAGCTTTCCAGATGGATCTTTCTTCCACGATGTCGCTGGCATTCAAAAGCACATAGACAGAGAAACTGGAAAGATGACAGATTGTTTCGTACCACGTTGCACGCGCGAGGTCGAAATGACTACTTGTAAGACGTGCTCTGAAGAAATGCCGAAGGGTGGTCAGTATGGTACTTGCTGTTCCGCTTCCTGCTGGCGCCAAGCATACGTGTATTGAAAGGAAAGCTAACATGTCTAAAGTAAATCTTAAGCAAGCTGCGATAGATACTGCCGGAGATGCGGAGCCTGAAGTTACTATCAGCGAAGATCTTCTTTTAGAAATTTGCCCAGCCAGCGTTCTAAAGCAGTTCAAAGCTGCAAAGAGTATAGGAGCTAGAGCGGATTTCTTGTACAGTGTAGATAAAGGCGAGCTGAAAAAGCTGCGTGACGCTTATAAGGCTATGGACAATTTTGTCACAAAACTTGAGCAGTGGTTTATCCAAGAGCTGAGCGACGACGAGCGTGGCGTTGCTGGTAAAGTTGGCCGCGTAGAAGTTAAGGTTAAAGAGTTGGCCACTGTAGAAGACTGGACAGCGTTCTATGCGCACATCGCCAAGAAGAAAGAGTTTGATCTTTTGAACAAAGCTCTGAACCAGAAATCTATACAGGCGCGTTGGGAAGACAACAAAGAAATCCCAGGAGTCGGTAAATTCTCTAAGAAGACAATCAGCTTAACAGGAGTGAAATAAGGTAGAATGTCTTACTCGTATAAATTGACAATCATAGTGATGAATAAGAAGACGAAGGAAGTATTGGAGACAAAAGAAGAATCATTCTACTCTATCTACAATGCAGAACGTCGGGCTATAGAAGCCAAAGACTACAACATCTTCTTTACACAGAGCCCAAACAAAGTAGTCACAAAAATTGAAATGATAGCCGCATGACTTACCAACCATTTTCTTTCGAAGAACTGAAAGATCTTAAGAAAGAGCTTAATCGACTACAAGACTGTGAGGTTTTAAATAAACACTACACTATTGTTATCGCACAGACCATACAAGTCGTACAGCAGAATATGACAGAACTAGCAACCCAACAACGTGGATTATTGTCCGCAGTATAAGGAGACTAAAATGGCTAAGAAAACAACAGGAACTGATCTTGTCAAATGGGAAGAAAAGTTTGCCAATATTGCTCGCGAGAATGCTAAGAACGTCAAAGTTTCGCAGGGTAAATTTTTGAGCTTTAAATCCGGACAGATGTCTTTTAATGGTGAAGAGATCGAGGATAACGAACTGCGCTGCGTTATTGTCGGCTGGGCGTACCACAACGCCTATTACGATCCAAGCGTTCGTTACGACCCTAAGAACCCACAATCACCTCTTTGCTATGCTACGGCAACGAGCGAGGAAGAGTTAGTCCCGCATGAAGAAGCTCCAGAAAAGCAAGCCTCAGCCTGTTTGGGTTGTCCTTTGAATGAGTTCGGAACAGCTGCTACTGGTCGGGGTAAGGCTTGCAAGAACGGTATCAGGCTTGCACTTATCGCAGAAGATGATATGAACGACCCTTCCAGTGCTGAAGTTGTTTATGCGGCGATACCAACAAAGTCTATTAAGAACTGGCTGATCTATGTCACTAGAGAGCTACGTGACAAAGTTGGTCGTCCAAGCTGGGCTGTTGTAACTTCCATGAAATGTACTCCGGATGCGGAAAGTCAGTTTAAGATAACCTTCCGAAACGAAGAGCTTATCGAGAACAGCAAATTGTTCGATCCTCTCGAAAAGCTTTGGGAAAGTACCATGGAAGGGATTGACTTCCCATATCAAAAACAAGAGAAGGTTGAGAAGCCTAAGAAGGGCAAGCCTCAAAAGTTTGCGCGGCGATAACTCTCAGGGGAAATCGTGTGCGTGAAAGACCAGCCAGTCTTGTTGGCTCCCTGTTATCAGGGCTGGCTGGTTCTTTAAACTGCGGAGAGTAAGATGAAAGAACTTAAAAATTGGATAGAGTTGAATATTGCGTTGCTAAACAGCAGCGAGGAGTTCTGTAAGCAACTCTTAGACTTTGAAGTTAAGAACAAAAAACGTGTGACCTTTGTGAGGCGAATATTCGGTCGTTGGGCCATGCTTAGAAATCGCAGTGAACTGGCAAAAGTTTTAAGAAAGATTTCAAAGTGAAGATCCCAAAAGTAGTAGCTATAGATTTCGAGACCAAAGGTATCGAAGAGCGACCTGACTATCCTCCTGTCCCAGTCGGAGTTTCTATTCAGTGGTACAATCAGAAAGTGCCAAAGTATTTTTCTTGGGGTCATAAAACAAATAACAATTGTACGAAGGAAGAAGCAGCTTTGGAGCTCAAAAAGATTTGGGCAACAGAATTCCCTGTTCTATTCCACCATGCTAAATTCGACATTGACGTTGCAGAGACGCATATGGGTATGGTACCACTACCTTGGCATAGAATTCACGATACGCAATTCCTATTGTTCTTACAAGATCCACATGCAGAAAGTCTAGCGTTAAAGGCTTCAGCTGAACGTCTTTTAAACATGAAGCCTGACGAGCGTGATGCCCTTATGGAATGGATACTGAACAACGTTCCAGAGGCGGCGAAGAAGAAATCTACATGGGGTGCGTACATCAGCGAGGCTCCTGGAACTTTAGCAGGTATCTATGCCAATGCCGACGTTACACGCACTAAGAAATTATTCGAACACCTTTACCCGATAATAGTTTCTGAGAATATGCTGGCTGCGTACGATCGCGAGCGCAAGCTACTTCCTATGTTCCTCGAAAGCGAGCGTAGAGGTATGCGCGTCGACGTTTCTGCGCTGCGTAAAGACATAGCGATGTATTACGGAGAACTTGAAAAAGCTGAAAATTGGCTTCTTAAGAAGCTGAAGCTGAAAGAGCTTAATTTTGACAGTGACGTTGAACTTTCTAAGGCTTTAGAAAATTCAAAAATCGTGACGGACTGGGAACTTACAAAAACCGGCAAGCGTTCTACTTCTAAGAAGACAATGACGATTGAAAAGTTTACAGATAAGAATTTCTTTCTTGTCCTTGGCTACCGTAACAGACTCACCACTTGCCTTCGAATTTTCATGGAGCCTTGGCTTGCTAAGGCTGAAAAGAACAAGGGATATATTAACCCGAACTGGAACCAAGTTCGCCAGCCAAAAGGTTCAGACGATACAAAAGGCACGCGCACCGGACGTCCAAGCTGCGACAATCCTAACTTTCTAAACGTGGCTAAGTCATTCGAGGATCGTGGAGACGACTGGACACACCCCAAGTTTATAGACTTAGCACCTCTACCTTTGGTTCGTAACTATACGCTGCCAGATCCTAATTGCGTATGGCTACATCGAGATTATAATCAGCAGGAGCTTAGAATACTAGCACATTTTGAGAATGGAAAGCTGATGCAGGCGTATAAGGACGACGTAAGGCTAGACGTTCACACCTTTATTCAGAACGCTGTTAAAACTCTACTCGGTAAGTTTTTCGACCGCAGCACGATTAAAACAACGGTGTTCGGGAGGATATACGGTCAAGGCTTGGGAAGTTTAGCGATGCGCCTCAAAGTTCCTGTGGAAGAAGTTAAACAAGTTCGAGACGCTCAGAACAAAGTTCTTCCTGGACTTCCAGACATTGACAAAAACATTAAAGATATGGCGCGGCGCGGAGAGCCTATTGTAACTTGGGGTGGTCGGATATATTATTGCGAAAAACCAAAGTACGTAGAAAAGTTTGATCGCGAAATGACCTTTGAGTATAAGCTTCTCAATTATCTCGTTCAAGGTTCTGCTGCCGACGCTACTAAGGAAGCTCTTATTCGTTGGTACTATCATCCGGAGCGCAAGGCTCGATTTATTGTTACCGTGTACGACGAAATTAATATATGTGCGCCAAAGAGCATCGCAAAGCAGCAGATGAAATTACTTCGTGAATGTATGGAGAGTATCGAGCTTGACGTTCCGTTGATATCCGACGGAGCCGCAGGATCAAGCTGGGGTAATTTAGAGAAAGTCAAATGGTGATTAAAACTTTTAAGAAGATAACTTCTTGGAGCTATAGTCGGTATTCTCAGTACTCAAAATGCCCTGCGAGCGCCAAATACAAGTTTATCGACAAATTGCCAGAACCACCTTCCCCAGCCATGGCGCGTGGCGACGACATTCATAAGCTCGCGGAAGCGTATGCAAAAGGAAAGCTTAAAACTTTACCAGAAGAGCTTAAACAGTTTGAAGATCAGTTCAAAATTTTAAAAGATTCTAATCCAGAGGTCGAAGTTACTTGGGCGTTTACCGCTGACTGGAACCAGACAAAATGGGACGACTGGAATAATTGTAAAGTGCGAATAAAAGTTGACGCAGCTTGCCTAGATGGTACAACAGTCTATGTTATAGACCATAAAACAGGTAAGCTTCGGGACGGGTATGACGAACAGCTTAGCCTGTACGCTGGCGCGGCAACGCTTGTCTATCCACATGTGAAGACTGTTAATACGCAGCTTTGGTTCTTGGACAGCGGCGACGTTGTTGAGAAAGAATATAAAGCCTCCGAAGGTGCTGCGATTTTAAAAGAATGGGATAAAAAGATTGAGCCAATGTTGAATGACACGAGGTTTAATCCGAAGCCAGGAAATCATTGCAGATTTTGCGCGTTCTCAAAAACGAAAGGTGGGCCATGCAAGTTTTAAAACAGTATCGTTTAGCTCAGTATTACAGAGATAGAAATTCTGAAATTTTAAGATTAAGGCGGTCAGGATACACATACGTTGAAATAGGAAAGAAATTTAACCTTACACCAGCAAGAGTCAGTCATGTATGTATTAAAGCTAGAAGATATGAGGCTTTAGACGAAAGAGCTATGATCCATGCTCAGGGAACTATAGAAGAGATAGCATGGCAATGTTTTAAACGTCTAAAAGAACTAGAGAAATACAACCCAAAAAGTAAAGGTGAACTATGAAATCTTCAAAAGACGAACTCGACCGCTCACTTGAAAGACTTTTAGAACTGCCAAAAGAACAGCAACTTGGTGTGTTAAAACAATTCTTTCGCGGAGGTGTGACCAGTGTCAGCATTAGAAAAACGAGAAGAGGCCAAGCTAGTAAAGTGGCTTCAAAGCCACAAAATAAAGTGGAAGAAGAAAGCGACCGGAGAGCTCCTAGACAGATGGATCTTTTTGCCGATGGGCCATTTGTTCATAATAGAATTGAAGAGAAAGGACAAGGGTCAATTATCTCGTCGGCAGGAAAACGAAATAAGAGATCTTAGAAAGTTAGGTTATGATGTCGAAGTCCACGATAACGCTCAACAAGCCATCGAAGCTGTCGAACTCCGCTTGGAAGCCGCATTCCTATCAGCGCAAGGCCGTGAAGTTTATGCTTCAAAACTCCTGCGCGGGTCTGTTACTCGATCCAGGATTAGGGAAGACAAGTATAAGCATCGCAGCACACAAAATTCTTCAAAAAGAAAAACTGATTAGATGTGGTCTGATTATAGCTCCGCTTCGGGTATGCTATTCTGTCTGGCCCAAAGAGCTTGAGAAATGGAGTGATTTTAAAGGAATGACCATAGGCGTCCTACATGGTTCTAAGAAAGAGAAAGCCTTAGAAGCAGACAAAGATCTTTACGTGATAAATCCTGAAGGACTTCCTTGGCTTTTGAAACATCCGCTGTTTAAAAAGAAATTTAAAGATCAAGCTCTTTACGTTGACGAAAGTAGCAAGTTCAAAAATACAACAACTCAAAGATTTAAACTGTTGCGTCCGTTCTTACCTATGTTCGGTCGCCGCTACATTCTCACAGGCTCGTTCGCTCCGAACGGTCTGCTGGATATTTTTGGGCAGATGTACATTCTTGATCTTGGTAATGCGCTGGGTCAGTACATCACGCACTATAGAAATAAATATTTCTACCCCTCCGGCTTTGGCGGTTACGAGTGGAAGTTACAAGAGGGTGCCGCTAAGCGGATACAGGATAGCATTAAACCTATGACGCTACGCCTTGACGCGGAAGATTATCTGAAGCTCCCAGACCTTATTATCAACACAATCTATGTCGATCTTGACGAACGTAGTCGCGCAATGTACGACGAAATGGAAGACGATCTTATCGCGGCACTGGATAATAAGGACGTGACAGCAGCCACCGCTGCCGTAGCGAGTAGTAAATGTTCCCAGATTGCTAATGGAGGAATATATGACGAAGACGGTAAGTATCACTTCATCCACGACCTTAAAACGGAAGCTGTATCTGAAATCGTCAACGAGCTTAATGGCTCTCCAGCCTTGGTGGCATACGAGTATGGTCATGATCTCGATAGGCTGCGAAAAAGCTTCGGGAGTTCTACACCTTACATTGGAGGCGGTGTTACACCGAAAAGATCTTCACAATTGGAAGTTGCTTGGAATAAGGGAGAACTACCTGTCCTACTTGGCCAGCCAGCATCTATCGCACATGGGCTGAACCTACAGAATGCCGGAAATCATGTCATCTGGCATTCGTTGACTTGGAATTTTGAGTACTATGATCAATTTAATCGCCGTATCCGGAGGCAAGGTAGTAAACATAATCAAGTGTTCGTACACCATATAATAGCTCGGGACACCGTGGATGAGCTTAAGCTACACGCATTAAATAGGAAATTCCGTACTCAAAAAGACCTATTTGACGCGCTTAACACTTTTCTTAAGAGAAAGAAATAAAATTATAAACAAATGTCTTTACTTATGTCTAGAGAAGAGGGATACATTACTTGGACTATCAACAAACACTTTAAAGGAGGAACTTATGTCTAAATTTGCAAAAAAACCAAAAGAGGAAGTTGCTGAAACTTCTGAGAAAAAACCAAAGACTTGGACTAACAATCCACAACTACAAGACCAAGAAACTGGCGAGACAACTCCAGCTGGTAAGGCCGTTCAAGCTAAAGCTAAGGTTCGTACCGTAGCTAAGTCGGAAGAAGAACCTGCCAAAAAAGCTCCTAAGAAAGCTGAAAAGGTAGAAAAATCTTCTGACGATCGTAAGATCACGCTGCTGACTAAAGAGAATCCGAAGCGTGAAGGTTCTGCAGCATGGACACGCTTTGAACTGTATCGTAAAGCTAAAAACGTCGAGCAGTTCTACGCTGCTGGTGGTTCAAGTGCCGACCTGCGGTATGACGAAAAAGCTGGTCATATCCAACTTTCTTAATTAATAAAGTGGCTGAGGCGTAAATCTCAGCCACTACTTTTCGTGATGAGAAATAAAATGCAAATATTTATACCGACCTATGGTCGTAGCGCTCAGCAACATACTTTCAGAAATCTTCCAAAATCTTTACAAAAGAAAACAACGCTAGTTGTACAGAAACGCGAGGCGCATCTTTACGACAACTATCCAATATTAGTGCTACCGGCAAGCATCCAAACTATATCGCCTGCGCGCCAATATATTATGAAAGTTGCCGAGACGTTCGGCCACAAGAAAGTTGTCATGCTCGACGACGATCTTAGATTTGACTGGCGTCGAATGGACGACGGAGGGAAGTTCCTCGTTGCTACGGATAAACAAGTAGAAGATCTTTTTAAAACTATCGAGAAGAAACTTGATAAGTATGCGCATGTCGGGGTACTATCTCGTGAAGGTGGAAATCGTATTCTTACCGAGACTGTAGAATGTACGCGAATGATGCGTGTTTTAGCCTATTGTGTTGAAACTTACCACAAAGAGAAAATAAAATTTGATAGACTACCCTTACAGGAGGATTTCGATGTCACACTGCAACTGCTCAAAAAAGGCTACCCAAACCTCGTGCTGTGCGGGTGGGTTAATGGTCAAGGTTCTTCCGGTGCGAAAGGCGGCTGCTCCCATTTCAGAACCATTGAGCTTCACAACGAGAATGCGAAGAAGCTTGCTGAATTTCATGCGCCGTTTGTTAAAGTCGTAGAGAAACAAACAAAAGGAGCTTGGGGTGGAAAGGCGCGTCTGGACGTCATGGTCCAGTGGAAGAAAGCTTACGAAAGCTCAAAGAAAAATGCGCGTAAATGAATTATTCGATTTTATCCAAAAGCGTCACGACATATATATTATGCGCGAAAAAGGGTATCTTAAACCTTGGACCTCGGATCCTATTCTACAGCAATACAGGTTCTGTAACGTCTATAGAGAGCTGGATACTCAGACAATTTGGTTCGCTAACAACTGGCGCGTACCGAACGCTGAAGATCCAGACCTTTGGTTTGCTTCCCTCGTTTTTCGCTTTGTCAATTGGTCCGAGACCGCTGCGGAGCTAGGCTATCCCGTCCCATGGGATCCGCAACGCTTTAAAGCGGTGCTACAAGGTCGTAAAAGACGTAAATTGAAGGTTTACAGCGCCGCATATATGATATCGACCCACGGAGTTAAGGAAGAAAAATCAAGTTATCTTGCGAATTCTTTGTCTAAGATTTGGCAGTTCAAAGAGCAATTTAGATTTGAGAAAAACGACACGCTTTCTACAATGCATAGAAGACTGACTGGAGCTTTTGACGTTGGTTCGTTCCTTGCCGGTCAGGTTATCGCGGACGCTAAATATGCTGGTGATATACTGAAAGCTTCTGACTGGTGGACTTTTGCAGCTTCCGGACCAGGAAGTCGTCGAGGGTTGAACAGGGTGTGTAACGCACCTATAAACATACCTTGGAAAGAAGATGTTTGGTACGATACCCTGAGAACGCTAAAGAATCGCATAGATCCTATGTTCAAAAAAGCTAGAATGCCTCAGCTTCATGCTCAAGATTTACAGAACTGCCTTTGCGAGTTTGATAAATACGAACGTGTAAGATTGGGTGAAGGTCGCCCGAAAGCAAAATATAATGGAGTATCCTATGAATGAAATTAATGCCTGTAACGTAAACGACGCTGTCAACCTAGGCTTGAGCTACCTACTCGAACATGGTATCGAGGAAGATAGTCGCAACGGAAAAGTTCTCGTAGCTCCTGGACCTGTGATGACAATTTACAGCAACCCTAAAGAGCATGTTCTTTTCAGTCCGACCCGTGACGCTAATCCATTTTTCCACTTGATGGAAGCTCTTTGGATGCTCAACGGCGATAACGATCTAGCGTTCCCCATGATGTTCAACAAGCGATTTAAGGAGTACAGCGATGACGGTAGTCGTATATGGGGAGCTTACGGCTGGCGCTGGCGTAAGTTCTTTGGATCTGACCAAATTTCAAGGATCTGTGCCGAACTTTCTGACAATAAAAAGAGTCGCCGTTGTGTCCTCTCTATGTGGAACGGTATGCCGAATGACCATGACATGTGGGAAGGTCAAGACGATCTCTTTGTCGCCACAAATGGTGGACGGGACGTACCGTGTAACACCCACGCATACTTCGACGTTCGTGGTGGCTTTCTCAACATGACCGTCTGCAACCGCTCCAACGACGCTATCTGGGGAGCTTACGGCGCGAACGCTGTTCATTTCTCAATCCTACAAGAATATATGGCCGAGAAAATTGGCGTTACAGTTGGCCTTTACAGACAGTTCAGCAATAACTTCCACGCTTATCTTGACGTGTATAGTCGCGAAAAGCTTGCCAAGATAGCTGCCGAGGGTCATAGATACGATCATTATTCCAAAGTTTTCGACACTGTACCGACGATACCGCTTGGTGCGAACAATATGTATTGGGATTCGGATCTTAGATCTTTTATCGCCGATCGTAAAGTTCAGTGGGAAAGTAAGAATTTCTTTTCTCAGGTCGCTGGGCCAATGTACGACGCTTGGCAGGAACATAAGGCTGGAGGTACTGAGAACGCTCTGATTCACATACGCTCAATGCCATTCTGCGACTGGCGCATCGCCTGTGAAGCTTGGTTACTTCGCCGTAGTAAAGGAGCTGACAATGCAGCGTAGTTTCATATTCGACGGTGGTTATAGTACACGGTTCCACACCGTGGACGTCCATAATCGGCAGGACATAGCTTCGCATAGTTTTGGCGTGGCGTGGTACTGCGAAGGTCTCTCTGGTGGCGAGGCCTCTAAGGATTTGATTATGGCCGCACTCTCGCACGACCTTGCAGAACATATTGTGGGGGATGTACCCTCGCCAGCGAAGCGATCGTTGGGTCTAAGTAAACAATTTCAAACGCTCGAGGATAAATATTTGGCTGAGAACGGATTGATGAAATATTTTGATAATCTATCTGAGAACGATAATAGGATCCTTAAATACGCCGATATGCTAGAAGGTATGACTTTCTGTCTTCGGGAGCGACGCCTTGGAAATAAAAACGTGGAAGTTGTTTATCAACGCTTTAGTTCTTACATCCTAGAACTTATGAGAGATCCTCAGTGTACCATAACCATGAGCAATCTTGTGATCATACTAGAAAATCTTAATGAACAATGGAAGCAAGCCACAGAATGAACGCAAACGAAAAGCAAGTTGCCGGCACACATTACAAAGGGGAATATCAACACTGGGATTTTGTTGTAGATACGGAGATGCCCTACCTTTTGGGTTGTGCCACCAAGTATCTGACCCGTTGGAAGAAAAAGAACGGCATAGAAGACCTTAAGAAGTGCATTCACTACATAGAGAAGGCAAAGGAAACAGAAACTTACCTCCTCCTGACACCCGAAGTCTTTAGAGCCATAGATCGGTTTACATCGACCACTTTCACGCCCGAACAGTGGGAGGTTAAAAGCTTCAACGATATCTGCACAGGAAGATATCAGAATGCGATTAACGATATAGTTCAGATCATAGAGGAACGTCCTTAAACGCAAAAACGCCGCCGATACGGAACACGGCAGCGTTTAAGCTTCTCAGGAGGAAGGTCTATTTGCTAAGAGCGTCATTATTTGTCACGATCTGCTGCATCGTGCCTTTTGTGACTTTATCTTTCACTGATGGGTAGATCAGATTTCCGACATTTTTGCACGTCATCCCGCATCCACTTACAATAAGCATCACGGAGAGCAACGTCATCCAGCGACATAACTTTCCGCTGTATCTTTTCACGTTTATCATTGGCCTGAACAATCTCCTTTTGTTGCCGTAAGTTACACTCGGCAAGACCAGCCTTTAAATAAAAAGCGTAGCAGCCTAGAGCTAAGAACCCTAGGACTGCTACGAGGCTCAGTTTACTGGGAAACAATTGGCTGTCCCTCTAGTAATTTAACGCAGGCAGCTTTAGCAGCGTCGTTGCTGAGGGCGATCTTTATGGCGTCCATAACCGGAACTCCGGCAAAGTATGCACCAACAGCTACTCCTGCGGCAACAACAAGCGATACGATTTTAATTTTTGTCATTATGTGGTCTCCTTAACGATTTACTTTATAGATGGCTTGACCTTGTTTCAGCTTTTGAAAGTCTACAGGCTTAGTGTTATTTAATGGGGCTGCGCCTGAAGCGAACATAGTCAAGATTGCAATGATAGCAATAGCTCCTGGAAATGGTACCATGATTAGTTCCTCCTATGAGATTTTGTCTTCAGATTTAGGGATACCACGAACTTGAAGACTTGCGTTCGATGGCATATGTAGTCTAAGCCAAGCAAGAGCATCTTGAGAAGAACCCACCCCGTCTTTGCGGCGAAACAACCCAACAAGGATGCAGCCACGAGTATCTTTAATTGTATTTCCAGCATGAATAAGTATGGCAGTTCTATTTGGTACGTTACACACTTCCCACACATCTTTAAAATGAGTGCCGTCGTGTTCTTTTAGTTTGTAAGTCCCTGTTGGAATGCAGGATATTTCTCTCTGATTGTCTTTCCAAGGTTCTTCAAGAGTGAAAACACCAGTTGGAGTTTCATCGTCAAAAAGCAAAACACCGTGAGTCCCGAATAAATCTTCAAACTCACGCTTCAGAATCATCTTTTGTTTCCTTTCTTTTTCTGTAGTCATACTGCAAGCGCCAGCAAACCAAGATAAAGCCGCCAAGAGCCGTGAGAAATGTAAGAACATCTGTTCCAAACTTTAATAGCATGGGTAAGCTCATGCCAGTTGCGCCAATAGTATAAGTTAAAGCTCCTTCTAGTTTATCAATCTTGTTATTTATCATTCTTCCTCCTCTGGTAGATCTCTCAGCTCTTCTTCAATTTCAATTCCGTTGGTATCGTTAAAGTAATCTTGTGCAGCTTGCTGAGTACGAAACTCTGCGTAGCCGTTATCTGTGATAACTCGGTAAACGGTAATTACTGGCATTTTAATCTTCCTATCTTTGATATTGGTAGTATAAGTTATCTACTCGAAGTGATCTTGCAGTAGTCCCTACTGTTTTTTCAATTTGTAGTACACATCGAGGGTGTATTGTGAGTGAAGATGCAATGTTCGTAGTAATAGTACCAACTAAGACATCATCTATAAAGAACGTGACTGCTGTTTTTGCACGGTTAATTTCAATTCTCAATCTTTGCTGAACACCAGCCACAGGTGGGACTGTTGTATTGACTACAGTTTCAGTTCCAGCATTGTCAGAGACGCAAACCCAGTTTCCACTATTAATATCATCTTTATACGCAAACCCCAAGAAGCCGTTATCAGTTCTTGTAGTGTAACCAGTGTTAAGATACATAGTTAACCAAAAACGATTTGTACCATCTGACAAGGTTGGGATGTCAATAGTCGCTTCATGCCTCCTAAATTTATTTGAAGTTGTTAGATCATAGCAAGGCTCTACACTAAAAGCATTGATATATGCCCAGCCCGTAGCTGTTGTCCCAGTCTGTAAATTTACGATTCCTCGGTGTGGATCTGCTGCAGCAGTAGAAAGTGCAAGACCAGCACCGCTACCGGTGACTCCAGCTGAAACTTCATTAGTGGTATCATAGCGTCTAAATTGGTTCCAATATTCAGTAAAGTTAGATCTGGATATTTCAGGACTAATTGGACGCCAAATTGTCCATTTTGTGCCATCGTAAGTTCGTTGCCAAACGTCACCAGAAGCAGTTTCAGTCCATTCTTGAATACGCGTTGCTAATGCTGTTGCAGCATAAATCCTTAAAATGCCCACAGTAGCTGAGTCATAAAGGGGGGCATTTATATAAGTAGTACCAGCTGTGATATAAGACCCAGTCG
>Ga0315902_10001254_pt1 | contig 40915 bp, 29 predicted proteins | sample LakEriMetagenome_9_FD_203523 | JGI IMG/M metagenome (GOLD analysis project Ga0315902, IMG submission 203523) | Freshwater fungal communities from buoy surface, Lake Erie, Ohio, United States - Buoy 12 MA117 | ecosystem: Environmental > Aquatic > Freshwater > Lake > Lake biofilm | place: USA...
TCTTGCGATTGGCGCACGCAAAAGTTCACGGTGAAAACAAAGTCAGAGACGCCATCCGAGGAGGCATGACCGCCGTTGGAGCTTTTGAAAAATTCGGGATCCTTTAACGCCTAATTGGACGCACTCAGGAGCACATCGAAATCCGATGCGAGGCGCGAACGATCGTTTAACCCGCAGCCAACGGCGAGAGGCTTAACCAAGCCTGCCAGGAGCCCGCGCAGGGGCTCAAGCCGGTGGCTTACGCACTCATGGCACAGAAGTGTCGCCATCTGAGTTGAAACCAAACAGCCCTACGGTCTGCAGAAATACTGATCTTCCTAATCGCCCAAAGCGAACGATCCGGATTCAGCGAGTTGCCGGAGTAGAGCCACCATCAGGAATCGGCTGATCGGCAACTTCGATGCAATGCTTTGTTCGTCTTGCTTCGCGCAGTTCTCTACCCGATTTGACTTGGTCTCGCTCAAGTCGTGCGACAAGCGTAGCAAGTGTCCCCCCGGATTCTTCGAGCAATCGCTCGCGAGTTTTGCGCAATTCATCAAGTATTGGGTCTTTCATGGCTAATTTTCTCCGAGGTGTTTTGGCTCAGCGTAAGTAGCGTAAACGTTGGTTGAATTTAGCTTAGAGCCTATCCGAAAACCCCTGCACGTTTAAATGCAATGTAAGCGCATGCAAGGTGTAAGCCTGCGATGTTGTTGCTCAGTTTTTTGTCCAATCGTACCAGAATTGCTCGAAATCGATTCATCCAACTAGAAGTCTGCTCCACCACCCATCGTCGAGCACGTTTTTACCCGCTCAGCAGCCGGACCCGTTAAATGAGTTACGAACTCAAGAAAGCCAACAAGACCACGCCGTCTGCTGCAACCTGCTGCTGGGCCGCTGTCCCCTTTCAGCAAACTGAACCGCGATAGCCATTGTTCGGTGTTTATAGGCAGCGATCAATCCAGCGCCTCGAGCAAATATCGAGTAAAACGGAATGTCCCACGGCCAGGGAGGTTTGCCGAACTGCAAAGCATAGCCTGATCCGAAACTACGATGTGCAGCAGTCGCGATCGACGGGTGCGAGTGGCGATGTCCTGAGGATACGCACTTGTCCGAGATCGCCGCCCAGCGGATCGTCGAAGCTGGCATTCGGTTCGGGCAGCAGTTCAACAGCCAGCGCACTGATTGGCGTACCCTCTGGAAGTCCAGCCGTGTGAAGGGCGGATTCCACTTCTGTGCCCGACCACTTTATTTCTCCTTCCACGAATTGAGGCGTTGTTTTCATGGGGGGCTTACGTGGTAATTGCAATTGCCGGAGATCGATCTGGATGTTGCGGCGAGTGCTTGCGTCGGCCTGCATGACCCGGGCGTATAGGACGACCCAGATCTCCGTGTTGGGTGGATTCGGCAGCACCCGGCGCAGTCCGAGATACGGGGAAGCGAACGGCGCGCGGACGTGGATCCCGCCGTCCGGCTGGGCAATGACGGAACAGGACAACTCCGGCGCCGGATGCTGGACACCTTCGAGCACCAGCGATTCGCCGAAGCGCCCTTGGGCCGTCGACCAAAGTGGATCGGAAACTGGCCCGCGATCGTGACCGGCCCGGATTTCGTAGGTGTAGAAAGAGAAGAGTTCAGGCGATCCAGGGTCCGTGTTCGGCGGCAGCGGCAGCAAGAAGTGGCGATCGCTGCTAGCACTGGGCTCGAGTCGTTGCATGGCCGAGAGCCCAGCTAGGTCCTGGACCTGCCCCGGGGTAATCACCCGAATCAGCTCAGCATCGAGCTGAACGCCTTCGACCACGACTGGGTCGGCCATGGGCTCCATGCCCGGGAGCAACATGGGATCGGGCGTGCTGGTCAACGCCTTCACGAACCAAGCATCCCGCACGTCGGCCAAAGGCTCCGAGAACTCGAGCCACAGGCTCTTTTTCCTCGAGTCTGTGGACGCGTATTCAAGGTCGCCGCGACCGTATGGCGTGAGCGCAATCCCAGCAGCGACCACCTTTGGGACCTGCTTTGGTGGCGTGACAATCGGAAGGCGAGTTTCGACTGATTTTACGACCTCTTCGCCACCTTCCAGCTGCAAGCGAACCCTGTACGTGACAGCCATCTCGTACGGCAATCCATCCGGGCCCATCCGCGGCGGAATCGCATCGAGAAACACCATCCGAGTAAACGAACGATTCGGTCTCTTGGTGGCTTGCATGTTGGTTGAACTCATCAGTTCAATGGTGCCCACATCGACCGATTCGCTCACGGCTCCCATCGCGTCAGGCAAGCTGACTGTGCGGTTCACCACCAGGGTCGGGGACCCAGCACCACGCCACGTCCAGTCCCGATCGATCACGACCTGGACGGCATTGATCCATTGTCCTGCCAGCTCGGCCGGATCGGTCAACTCAATGCTCGAAGCATCCGGCGCAGCGTGGTAAGTCAACCCGGCGCAACCAAAGGCCATGCGATCGCCAACAGGACCCAACAACATCGCGCCATCAGCGACGAGGTCGAGCGCGGAGGCGAGCCGACCAAGCAAGGCCGGCGACGGCTCGTTCTGGGCGACCACGGTCCGCACAGGCGCACGCGCGCCGACAGGGTCTGGCCGCAGGAAGACTGAGCGCAATGTGTCCGCGTCAGGCAGAGGGCGTAGCACATCGACCTCTGCCGCTGCGCTCGCCACCACATGGAAATCGACCAACTCGACGCGGCCCCTGCGCGCCCTTTGGTTGCCGAAGTAGGCTAGGTCATTCCGACCCAGGGGGAGGAGCTCCAGCCTGAGGTCGCGGGCCGTCACCATGGGAAGCACACCGCCAATGGTGCCTTCGGCACCGAGCTGTGGCACCACGTTGATCTCCGCGTAGTCGGCGGCATCGTGCCAGTCCAAGGTCAGGTCCAAAGGGAGGGTCGGATCGTCAGGGAAACGTCGCGTGGTGGTGTACCACTCCACAAAACCATCGGCATCGGCTGCGGGATCGAAAGTGAGAGCCCGCACCAACACGCGAATCTCCAAGTAGACTGTGTCGGGGTCGGGGATGCTGGGCGCCACAGCATCAGCGGGAAGGCCAGAATCGTTGGCGGCAATGCGAGCTAGAAGCGCGGCGCGGGCGGACGCCCCTGCGGCGAAGACGGCCTCGGGGTAGCCTAGCCGTGGCCGCTCTACGCGCAGCGAGAGGGCCGAGCCATCAGGCTCCAACACCGGCAGGTCTATCCGCACAGCGCCTGGCGCCCGAAAACGCTTCATCGTGATCGCGGCCACGGGTGCCTCGCCCAACGTTACCGGTTCGCCCGCCACCGCGGGGCCGCCACCCGTAGTGTCAGCAAGGCGTACGCGGAACTCATACCGCCGTCCGTAACGAAGTTCCACGGTGTCTGCGCCTATGGGATCGAGTAGGGCAGGCCGAGTAGCCGGTACCTCCATCAGACGCTGCTCGTCCAGAGTGTCGGTCACCAGGGAGCCACCCCGCCATCGCAGAAACCAAGCTGGCAGCCAGATCTGGTCGCTGTGCTCGTTCGGCATCACCTCTGACCAGCGCTCCTCTACAGCCACGCCTAGATCCACCCCAATGTTCAGGGGCGCATTGACTAGTGAAAGAGAATTCCAAACGCCGCCATCAGCCCGCACGTCCACGCGGTAGCCTAGCACCCCGCGAGGAGCGAGTATAGGGTCCTCGCCGTCAGGCGGGGCACCCAGCGCGCGGTTCTGGCCTTCCAGGATATCCTCGTCGTCCCAGGCGAGTTGGACGCCCTCGTCGCGCACCAGTGGCGCGCCGTCGCCACTCTCGTCAAGCGGGTCGGTGCTGAATTGCTGGCGTGCGTGGACGATCTTAGCGAAGCCGTCGTCGAAGCGCAAAGCTTCCACAAACACCTTGTCGAAGTTGCCCAGGCTGGCGGCGACTTTGGCCGTGTCGGAAACTGGGAATAGAACCGGCGAGAAGACGGGGCGGCCCGCGTCTGCAGGCAGTGCCGGAACCCGAGTAGCGAATGTGCGCAGGAAACCGAGCGTGGAAGTCTGAGCGGCGTAGTCGCTGGCGTCCTCAAGCTCTACCCAGAGCCAGCCGCCCCGCTCCAGACGTGGCGCGGCGTCGAGGGGCACACTCAGGTCATAAATCAGGCCGAGGGCCTGGGCCAAGCGAGGCTGGCGCAGGGCGAATGCGATGGCTTCGCCCCAACCAATGACCATGGGAGGCGGGGGTTTCACCGGGGCAGGAGGACATTTCATCAGGCAGCGGTAAGAGTCGTCGATTACCGCCAGTGATGTACGCGGCTTCACAAAGGCGAAGGACTGGCGGTAGCTCTTGGGCAGGTACTTGCGCAGTTGCTTCGTAGCGTCGCGGCTCTGGGGCGCGAAGGTATCGGCTGCGGGTGAGTCAGGGATATCAAGAGCGTCCTGAATCGCGGTGAAGATAGCGCGCGCATCGGGGCTGCTTAGCGTAGCGGCCGCGGCAGCCAGATCGGGCAGCACAACCACCTGGTCCACCAAGGTGCGCTGCGGCAGTACGTCCACGCTATCCGAGATATGCACCGAAAAGGTGAGGTTCGCGTCGGCGAAGGCGGATACCCCGACAGGCACGGGCACCAATGGCTTCAGCGGGTTATTTGTGGGAACCACCAGCAGGCGGATTTTCAGAGTGCGTGCGGTGTGATCCCATCGCTGTAGGTAGGGAGCGAGGGTGAGTTTATGTGTGGTGGCCATACTGTCTCCGTGTTATCATCCAAGTTTCACTGTGTCGCTGACCTGATAGGTAGCACTGATCGAAAGAATCAGGAAGAGATCGACCTGTACCTTGACTGCGCCGATGAAGTCGCACTTGGTGTCGCTTCCGTCTTTGTAGACCAGGCCACGCAATTCGGCACGCACCTTGATTTCCACAACCTTCGGGATCAGGATGATCCCAGCCTCCAGCAGCACGATTCCACCGTACTTGCCCTTAACGGTCGGGCTAAACTCGATCGCCATGGCAAAGCCGACAGCTAGAAAGGCGTAGGCTTCGAATGGACCTATATTATCGCTCGTCACACCAATGCCAGCAAAGGCAATTAAGGTCAGTTTCTCGTCCTTCACAGAGCCACCAGTCGTCACCATGCTGAACTCGACCTCAAGTCCGAGTTGCACGAAGATGGAAACGACGCCAACCGAGGCGACCAAAATCTTGCCGTCCAAGGCCGCACCTAGCGCATATCCCAGCTTCAGTTTGCCGGTCGAAAGGTCATAGCCGAGAGATTGATTTAGGGTCAAATAGAGTTTTAGCAACACGGGCGAAGTCGGAGGCAACTTGACTTTCGGAATCTTCACTTTAAAGCCATTCTTCAGCTTCAACTCGTGCTTTGCGTTGGTTCCTCCGAGGTCGAGTGGCCCCTGCATGCCGCGGTCGCCAACGAAGGGCATGAAGTTGAGCATCTCCTCTATTTCGTTAAGGATTAGCGTGCGGATCTCGGCGATCTGCGAGCGCTGGTTGGTGGAGCCGGTGATGCGCATCTCAGAGCCACTCAGGCGCTCCATGCCGGCGATGTCGGCCCAGATGCGAAGGCCGGTGAACTCGGCCGACCAGTTGCTGGGTGTGATCGACAAGTTCATTGTGGCCCCGTCGTAGAACAGCACCGTGCCGTGGCCGCGGGAGCCGCCAAGCCGCAAGGGCGTCGTGTGGCCCGTGATCGTCACCGGCGCCGAGAGAGCCAAAACGCCAGACGGCGTCACGTCGAAATGGACCGGGCTGCTTATTTCGATGGTATTGGCCGAAGGCGGGAAAGCACCCTTAGATGTGGTGCGGGCGATAACATCGGCCAGCGCAGGCTTGAAACCGCTAAAGATCTTTGGCCCCGAGGCGGCAGGCACGAATGGACGCGGGAATAGAAAGGCGTGTGTTGGTGTGCTCTGTAGCAGCGCATAGTCGTTCGCCGGAGCTGCTGGTGTCAACAGATCGGCCGCATCCGCGAATCGGTAGTCTCCTGGTGCGCCAGCTAGCGGCGGTTCGCTGAATACCGTATCGTCGCCTGGAAAATACTGAACTGGGTATCGACGAATCACGGGAACGCCGCGATTTTCAGCCACGGGGACGGCCTCACCGCCATTCTGGGGTATACTGGCAACGGGCCGGACAACAACGGACCATGCTCCTGTTGTCGGCAGGCTGGGAACACCACGGACCGTAGCGACAAACATAGGATTCCCGCCGTTCATCGCAAGACCCACCTCGACGCGCTGAGCCCGGAACGGGAGGCCACTGCCACCGAAATTTATCCAGGCGTCGATCGGTCCTCCGATTGGACCTTGCGTCTCAATCAGCGCTTGAAGCGCGTCAGCCCCGGCTGGCTCCCCGGGGGGCGTGGTCTGAAGATAGCCCAGGATGCCAATCGCAGCCGACCGTTCCTGAAGACCTTCCAGCGCTACTTCGGCATCGAAGTAGTACGGTACGAGTGTGGACACGCCATAAGAGAAAACTTTTCCCGGTGCAGGACGGATCGTACGCACATTAAAAAAGCCCCGGAAAACACCTGTATCGAATTTGTATGGCGCGACAACAATATTATTGACGTCGGTATCGAAGTATCTGTAATCAAAAATGCCTGGTGTGAAAGCCTGCCAGCCGCTATCGCGCCTAATCACTCCTCCTCCCGGGCGGCGCTCGATCGTGACGGAACGCGTGACGCGAATGCCCCACGGATGAAGCACGCTGTTCAATTTGATGACTTCCAGCGCAGTGCGTCCGGTCATCAACCGGAACTGGACTTTGGCTGTCTCAGCAAAGGCCGCAAATGGATTGTTCCAATCGCTGAAGTTGGACCCTCCGTATCCGGAAAGATCGATCCGGGTCACGGGGACGCGTCGATGCGTAGCCATGTCATTGTTGAAAACGGTCTCTACACTGCCCGTAGGCTGAAGCGTCTCGCCCAGCACCGAAATCCCGAGTGGCGCTCCCGTGGCTAGATCAACGCCATTCAGGAGTTGGCGCATTAGCCCTTGAAATGTGGGTGAGATGCCGCCCTCGTCGGGTCGTCCGCCTTCAGCTTTGGCCGTTAGCTGGAAACCGCCTGCCGCTTTTTCCAAAGGGAATATGGGACGTGTGAGCTGATACAGGTCAGCTTTGCGATCCGGTGTGGCGTTCGGTTGCAGACTAATTGCGCTTACCAGACCAAACGGGAAGGTTGTCCTGACGCCGACGGGTGTTCCGTCCATGAAGGCATTGAAGGTCCCTTGTAACGCGAACTCAGGGATAACCGGCATCAACTTTTGAGATCTCGCTCCGATCTGAGTCGCGCCTCCGTCCGTTGCCGAGGCCAACGGCGTCGGGAACCACCCCATGGTCATGATGTCCTGGTCTGAATCGAGCGTTCGGACCGGTTCCCACTGCGTCTGTGGGAGCATGACCACACGCATAGCTCCGACCTCGGAATAGACCGAAAGGTCGGAAACGGGGAAACTGCCGGACGATGGCTCAGTGGCAACATCCTCACCTGTCCGTCCGCCGACTGCCACACCAAGCAGGTCCTGGTTGGTTGAAACGTCAAGCAACGTCAGGTTTGGCGGCAGCCCAACCAGCTCCTGCATGTAACCGTCGATGATAGCGAAAGTTTTCTTGTTCTCATTTCGCGCGGTCTTGATGCGCGTACTGCGGGTTTTCTGCTCCTCGGCCTGCGCTCTCGTCCACTCAGCCTGTCCCCGCATGTCAAAAGAGAGCGTTTCCTGTTCTACCTGAGTTAGGCCGATGTCTGGCCCAGGGCCTCTGTCTTTGGCCGAACGCGGTTTTTCCGGCGATGCGCGCCGCACATCAAGGGAGGGAGAAGTGTCCAGCTTCCCTTCGAAGGACACTGTTACGTTTTCAGGCCTTGTCCATACAATAAGACTTTGTAGCAGCGATTGACGAACGCCCGCCGAGAACTTCGGACGGCGGACGATTCCATTAGAAACGTACGGATCAGGTAGCGTGGGACTCCATCCATAGACCCCGAACCGAAGTTGGGCACGTCCAGAATCGAGTTGCTGCGGATTAACGACCTTACCCTCCAGAAAGATCAATGTTGGCGCGGTGGTCCAAACGAGTGCATTTTGCAGTGCGAACTGGTGAGTGGATTTCGCATCGTCGATCAATGCCGCCAACCTCGCCGTGGTAACGCCACCGAACCGGCTAAGGTGCAAAGTGCTTCGGGTGGTGGGAGTAGGGATCGGAAGACCGTTCGTCGTCACGGGCCGGTCGAGTGCAATCTCTGCCTGGCCCTGCACCGTGAAGATCTCACCGTCAACCGTATGGCAACAATAGAACAGGAATAACGGTTCTTTGTAGGTCTGGAGCCAGGGAAGTCGCTTGTTGGTTCCCCCAGCAATGGTCCAGAGATCGTACTTATGGGTGACGTAAGGCGTCAATGGAGCGATACCTTCGGCGAGAATCGTGGCGCCGAATGCAGAAATCCCGACCCAGACGTCTCTCAGATCGTGCGGGCGGGGATCTGGGTTGTACCAACGAGCCTTCAGACTCTGTATTTGAAGGCACCAACTGGCCGCGACAGCGGTCTCTCCGAGAATCGCGGGGTTGGTCGCGACGACCACGGGAAGGCCCAAACCAGCGCGACTCACGCCTCCTTTACCCTGGAATTGCACAAGGTCGTCGCCAATAGGCTCGGCGTCGAATTGCTGAGGCTGAACGTCATGCCCCAGCACGATGGTCCACAGATGCTCGATGAACGTCCAGTCTCCCGTGGATGGTCCAAAATTGAATCTCTGGCCCCAGGTTTCAGCTTTCCCGGCCGTCCCGACAACCGTCAAGACCTGTGCGTCGAAATTGAAAGTCAGGGAATCAGGCAGTTCCACCTTTGCATTTGAGGAGCACACCCCAGCCCCTGGAGTTACGCTGTCCATCGCCAAGTCGAGTCGCATGACGCCCTTGAGTGGCGGGTCGATTTCAATGACGCTGTCGAAGATGTTGGCATGCTGACTGAGTCTCAACGACCCACCCACCACTTTGACGCCGACATAGGCGTCTTGTCGAAGGCTGGCGTCGACGAGATTTCCTCGAATCCAGACTGTTCCTGGTTCAATATCGATGGTTGTAGTCGCACGGCGGACACGCGGAGGACGCGCCTGCGTGAAGATCATGGCCGGAGCGCTCATCCCTTTTTCCCTGACCTCCATCCGGCGCGCCGATAGGAATACATCGAACCAGATATCGATCCCGCCGTGTGTTTCGAACGGACCGATCCGTTCCGCGGGCAGGAGCGCCGTCAGATGATCCACGGGCCGACCGGAGAGCAACATTTCGCGCTCGTCGCGTCGGATAACCGAAATCACCTCGCTCAATACGTCGCCGGGTTCAATCGCATCGAGATCCCCAATCAGGCTCTCCCGGAGGCTTTCAGGCACGATGTGGTTGATGCGAGTTAGGGCCGGGATAAGTGTCTCGCCGTCTGGGTTCGTGCGGAGACTCGCCCGAAGAGCGTAAGCGATAACCGAGCGCAGTCGCCTCGCGGCTTCGGCATTAGGGGCTCGGGTGATGTCAGCAATGAGTGCGGCAAAGGCATTAATGGCTCTTTGCTCATTTTTCGTTTCGTGCATGACAATTCCTTGTTCGATAAACGACGCGTCTCCCGCAGTTCAGCGGGCCCAACGATCAAGGTCACGAGCGAGAGTGTACGACTTTTCATTTGAAAACCGTGACGCTGCCCGCTCCGGTGCAACGCCTTAATACTCTCGCAAACAATTTAAAATAACAGTATCGAATCCCCCGTGCAAGAAAGAACCCCAAGAAAATAGTATAACAAATGTGTTTCTCCGGAGATATTGTGGGTGAAGAATATCGGGTTTGTGCCAGAGATTTCGTACTCGTAGTATCTCCGATATCTGCCCTCAGAGGAATAGTACGGCTTAGCTCTTTCACAGAACTTTGTATGTTCTGAACGCACTGTAGAACGTGTATTCGCGGCTCTGAAGACCGTTGAGTAGCTAGCTCGCATGTGTTCTCTTTTCGAACCCGAACCGTTGCAGGAGCGTCCTGTAGGCCAGCTCGAATATTACTAGGAAGGGATGAAATGATTATTCAGGAATCGAAGGTTTATGCAGGTGTAGACGTTGCTAGCAAGCACCTGGATCTGTTTTTCCCGGACACCGGAAGGCCGGAACGGATTAAGAATGATGCCGACGCTGTCAAAGCTCTTTGTGTGCGAATCGAAGGCAAGTCCCAGTACATGTTTGTGATGGAGGCCAGTGGCGGTTACGAATCGCTTCTGTGCGCCCAGCTCGGTAGCCATGGGATCTTGCGTTCTGTGGTCAACGCCAGGTGTGTAAACCAGTTTGCTCGCAGTATGGTTGCCGACGCAAAAACCAATCAGGTTTGGGAGAAAAAATGAGCGTGCTAGCGCTAGGCTAACACGCTGGCGATGACTTCCCATCGGCAGGGTTAGCCCTCAGAAGGTTATGTCCCCACAGAGCTTTCGTCTGTTTTACCTTGCGCTATGATTGGAATGTTTTTGCCCGTAATGAAAAGATGATTTTCCGAGCCTATGCCTAAAAAATCCCTGGGGTTCGGGGCAGAGCCCCTCAGGAGTATGGTTCGTGTGCGCACTTAGCCGTTGCGGTTGTTCAAAATCTTTTCTGAACAAATTCTCTCCTAAACTAAAGACCGTTGCTACTCAATGAAATGGTACTCGTACTCGATGCCGTTTCTTCGAGTCCGAGTACTGCTAACGCGGAGTGCAAGTACGAAAAACCAGGGAACACATAGATTGAAAATTCGAAACATGCGAATAGCGCAACTTCAAATGCCGACGGCGAGGGACTTAACCAAGCCTGCCAGGAGCCCGCGCTGGGGCTCGAGCCGGTGGGTTACGCACTCATGGCACAGTAGTTCTAATCCAATCGCGATACCCAGTCCCTTTACGGGTCGGATGCTCGGACCTTCATCGCAGGGCCCTCGACCGAGATCGTCAATCCGGATGCTTGACCAAGCTTAGCCAATAACTCCTCGAGCGAAACTTCGCTAAAGCTCACATCGACCTCACGCCTTGAACGCTCGGTCGAGAGCTCGTTGGCCAGAAGTTCGAGCGAAAGCTGCTGGCTTAGATTCGTTAGGATCTTCAATATCTCACCTCGGTATCGACCGGTATAGCGCTTGGCCTGAACTCCAGAAGCGACCGCTTTAGGCTTTGCCGCAGGGGCTAAGGGCTCGACGAGCTCACCATGCGCTGCGACCGGTGCGAGAATATCCCACGCGGGGTTTTGAGGTGGAGCCGACGCGACCGATTCGACCTGCTCGACGGTCGCCTGAGGCCAACGAGAGCGCCAAGCCTGCCAAGCGACTTTGCCGACCTTCGGGATCTCCGATGTATAGCGAAAACGCACGGGACGGCCCTCCAAGAGCGGCCGCAGACTCGGAGGTTGAGCCGTTGGCCAGTCGATGCGTTGGTCGAAGCCCGAGAGCAGAAGCGTTGCCATAGCGGCGATATTCGTCGACTCGAGCCGTCCTGCTGGCCACCGGTCGATGGTCGCAGCGAGCCCCTGGGAATCGGCGATTGGGCCGAGCCGATACCGCTCGAGAAACGACTTCCAAATGCCTCGCGTGTCGCTTCCATCGGACCACTCGAAGCGTTCCTTTTGAGCGATGCGCAATCTCGGATCGCTCGGCTCGCTGACCAAATTCCAGTAAGCCCACTCGATCGCAGGTGCTTTACCCTTCGGGACGATCGCGATATACCGATCCACCATCGCGATTTGCGCATCGAGCTCGTTGGCAACCCTTTCGAGGACTTCTTTGTTGCTCTGCCCCTTGGGGATCTCGATGCTCAATCCATGATCCTTCGGTATGCGGCGATCGAGCCAAACGGGGATTTGATCCCGGACAAGTGTGGTTTGGACCCAATCCGATAAAGGCAACTGCAACTTGCTACCAGCAAATCCGGACTCAGCCCGGAGTTGACTCGTCAATCCTATGGCTTGGGGAGTACGGAACGGATGGACCAACTGAGCCTGCACAGGCTCTTGGGGAAACAAACAAACCAAGAGGCCAAGGAACCAAAGTGTTCGTTGCCAAAGTGTTCGTTGCCAAAGTGCTTGATGCTTGTCAGGATGCATAAAGGAAGTCAACCGCAAGGAGTTGGGAACTGGATTGAGGGCCCGTTGGAGTTCGAGCGTCGATGAAAGTCAAGAGCAGCGTTGGATCTTTGGTTACTTTAAGCAGAATCATCGAATGGCGTTGAGATTGATTCCAAGTTGACTATTGTGGAGTCGTACTCAAGACAGTCAACAGACCCAATCGTATGAACACGCGACTGACCAACCTGATTTCATTTTACAACGACCAGAGCGGGCCTGCGCGCCGCGATGATCGCTGTCGCGATGAGTCCAAGGTCATTTCCAACGCCATTGCACAGGACTACTCGGTTTGCACGCTGCGGCGGTTGATTTTCTCCCGCGATGCGCAAATCCGACGCGCCGCTGTTTGGGGTCTGGGCTGGATCGGTCAACACTCCGAATGCCGTTTTTTAGGTCCTTTGCTAAGAGATCCCGATGCGGCGATACGGCTCGAAGCCGATCGGGCAAGAGAACAGATTTTGCTCAGGGTGCGAAGCCTCTGGCATCGCCAATTCGCCGAGCAAATCGAGGACTCCATGGCCGATTCGCATTGGACGTCCGCCAATCGAATGGTCGATAAACTCGTCGCGACCCATGCAGAACATCCGCAGAGTTGGTTGCTCAGGATATCGGTCCGAATGTGCACCTCCCAACTCGCAGGCGCGATCGAGGATTGCCGGCAGGTCCTTTCGATCGATCGCGATTGCTACCGAGCTTGCGTCATGCTAGGTCAAAGCTATTGGTTCATGCAAAGGACCAGCGTCGCCAAAGAGTGCTTCCTGGAAGCGACTCGGATCTATCCCGATTGCACGTCGAGCCAACTATGCTCCCAACGATGACCTGCATGTAGCTGCAAGTTAGGCCTCCGCCGGGCAAGCCCGACGGTAGGCTTACACTACGGCCATCGATTGCAAGACACCCTAAGGTCCGTCTAGGCCCGATGCTTCTGCACCCGGTAAACTAGCACCCGGTACCAAAAGCGTCGACTCGGTGCTCGTGCTGATGGGTAAGTTCCGGTTTTGCGTGGGCATGATCCATTCCAAACTGATGCTCGCGACGGACGCTCGAACGGTGCCTCGGGTTTCTAGGTACAGTTCCAAGCCTTCCTCGAGCGTAATCATCCGAAACAAACTGACGCGTCGCCAGGAAGCTTGGCTCGAATCGTACGCGGATACCAACTGGCCTAATGCCTCGCCCCCCATGTTGTCGCTGAACAACAGTCCCGTTTGCGACTCCGAAGGGGACGATTCTACCCGAACCAACGCTTCGATGTGCACGAGCGATCCGACAGGCAAGGCAACCTTCGGAGACGTCACTCGCATGCTTGTACCAGCATAACCGCTAGGGATCGGTTGCCCGGTCCTGCTCGAGGCTTGCAAGACAATCGCAGGCTCGCCACTGGGCCCTGCTCCGCTTGCGATCTGAATGGAACTGTCGATCTGCTCGACCAAGCGGTGGTTGCTGGTCCATCCAGATTGCTTCCAATCCGAGAGATCCACAAAGGGTGTACCTGCCAGAGGTGCGGGTTGCCAACGACGGCCTTGCAAGACTCGATCGAGCTCGAAATGCAAAGGCAACGAGAGGGGCGAGACGACCAACGCGCTGCTGTTGACGCTGGGGAACTGCTCCTTGGCCACTTCCCAGGAGCTGCGCAGGGTTCGCTGGGCCAAAAGAGTCGCCGTATCGGCATACTCAGCGGCTTTAGCCAATTCGGAATTCGCTAAATACTGAAGGGATGCTCGCTGGGCAGATTGGGCTTCGCGGATCGATTCCCAACCCGCATCCGATGCGGGCAACTGGCGGGAGACCAAGGTCATTTGGGCCAAAGTGATCAACTGCGTTGCGGTGTCGATGCGACTTTCGATAAGGCTAGGGCCCAAGCGGGTCAAGGCAGTTTGGAGGTAACTCCACGGTCCATTGTCGACCATGGTCACCAATTGCTCGACGATCGCAGGACGGTCGATCGTCACGACCATGGCCCCAGGGACGTTTTTCATTGGCACCCGTTCCAACACACCACGTGTGATGCGATAGATTTGGCGAGGTTGGCCCGTCACGGGGATGGTGACCTCGATGCGTTCAGTGGCCGGGGCTGGACTGCATAGCTGGTCATAATCTCCCGATGCGATGACAAAAACCAATTGGCTCGACGGGGTCTGAAGGATCGCGGCGGTATGTTCCGAGGAATTGACCGCCACATTGGCCCAATCCGATTCGCCCGCTTGGATCCAAGGCATAAAGAGCTCGATTTCCTGATTGATGCTCGCATAGGACTCTGCGCGGATCGATGCCGTCTGGTCGCCTGAGTCCAATGAGAATGGAGATCGGAAAATCCACCCCCTTGAACCCTGCATCACACTTCGTATCCATTGCAAGCGAGCTTGAAGCCGATCGTGGTCGGCAATTGGCCATGGAGATCGACCCAGGGACTCAGAGGCCAAGACTCTCTGCGCGAGCCACTCGTTGGAGAGTTGAGTCCAAAGCGATGTCATCGGAACATTCCGGCCAGCGATTGGACGCAATTCGGTTTTGAGGATCGTCGAAGCTTCTTTGGCCGAACGCACTGAGGTAGCAAGCGGCATGGGAGCCGCGAGCCAGTCGCTCAATTGGCTATAGGATCCGTGTAGCTCCCAGGCTTCTGCGACCATGGGCCTCGATAGGGACTTCGGATAGCGACTCATCATCGCGACGCGCTCCAAAGACGAGTCCATCTGACTCTGATTCAATGCCAAACCCAGCAGCCATGCGCTCACATGCGCATAGCGCTCCGACTGGTCCTCGGTCGGGACGATCGAGGGAGGTGGTGCGATGACTCCCATCCCCGATTCGATCGATTGCTGCGCTACGAGCGGGTCGTTTGGGTTGCGAGAAATCACGCCGTTGAAGCCCAGGGTTTGGAGGTAGGCAAGACTCTCGCCTTGATGCTGGATCCAGCGAGGTACGCTCTGTTGGATACGCCGAAGCCGCTCGCCGGGCGGTTCCATCGCAATCGCGGCAGGACCTGCAGGATCTTCATCGCTGAGGGTCCCCGGAGCGATCATCCCATCGATACTCAACTCGTCGACTTGGATTTTCGAAGTGCCCGGAAATCCGTAAACACTCAAAAGGATCGCATCGACATAGGGTTCGCGAAGATCGATATCCGGGCCGAACAAGCGTCTGAGAAAACGCTGACGATCCTCGACGAGGTTCCACACATCGCTGATCGCCGAGGTCGACCAGCGTCCGGCTCCATCGTGCGGGGATCCAAAAACGACTTCGGTCAAAGCCGAATGCGTCGCTGGGTGCCTGGCGCGAGGGAAAACCACCCGCATTCCGATCCGAATGCCGGCCTGCGCGCTTCGAATGCGTATCGCCGCCTTGAGCTCAGGGATGATCGCGCACGGTTCGACAGGGGTAATCAGGTAAACGAAGGAACCGTTACCGTGGGTAAACTCGATCGTCTCGACTCCCGGCTCGATGCGATCCGGTGTCCTCATCACGGTGCGAGCATCATCGCGCCAAAGACTAAATCGAGCCGAACCTTGGTCGAAGCTATCGAGGTGCTGTGCAAAAATCGGCTCGGCCACCTGGAGAATCCAAAGGACCAGGAAGGCAGCCCGGATCGGAAAAGTCCACGGAACGATCCACCTCAAGCCAGCCGAACTAATCGGACTTGGCTGAAACTTTGTGACAGAAAAATCATGGACCGGCTCAAGAAGCATACGCACAGGCTCTCAGGGGGGATTCCGTTGACGCAACTATCGCTTCTATCAAGACTTGGGGAAATTCTCTAGTCGAATCTGGCGAGCGTTCGACCTCGCCAAGGGGTGTCGATGGTGCCGGATGTAACGGCTGGTCCGATTGTATAAATTCTTGACTAGCAAGGGTTTACGAAGCATTCTAGACCGTCGACGATCAGCCTTCGGCAGCCGCACCGGACAACTTGAGTTTTTTTTAAGTGCTGCCCCTGCCCGTTACAAACATCACCGTTTAAAGCCCACACGTTTCGGCCCACACGTTTCGGCCCACGAGCCCCAAGACGCATTTTGCCCTCTCCCGTTGGAAAGTATTGAAAGCATTGAAATGAACACGAAATCGACTATTTCGGAACTTCCTACCCTGGAACTACCCGCGGAACTCATCGAGATGCAAGAGGCGATCGACGGACTTTCGACCGAGGCCAAACTGCTTCTCCAACCGCTGTTTCAACGGGTTCTTGAAAGCACCAATCGCCGACGAAAAATCCTTCAGATGGTCCAAGAATCGATCGGCCAACTGCGATTGGATATGAAGTACCTGGTATTTGATTTAGAAGCGACCCGTCGGGAACGAGACGAGTTGCAACGCCAAGCCAGCGATTTCTCCGATGAAGAATTCGGCCCGGACGCCTCCTAAGCTTCCTGGGAGCTTGAAGTCCGACAAGACCGAAATATTCCAGGGGATTTGCAGCCGCAGTGGTGCTTAGCGTTTGCCCGCCGCATCGATTCTGCTTACTCTAAAAGCAATCCGACATCCCCCTTACAACGATCCGATCGATCCATGGAGTTCACGCCCAGATCCCTGACCCAACGCTGCATCGATCTTGAGCTCGCCACGCCGGCTCAGATCGATCGCTTGTGGGGGGAATTGCGTACAGAGCAGGTCACCCTCGAAGAGGTCAAATCGCATCTGCTTCGCAAAGGAATCATCACCAACTTTCAGTTGGAACGGATGCTCACCGGAGAGCGGCTCGGGTACTTCTACGGACCCTACAAAGTCCTTTACATGATCGGTGCCGGAACGTTTGCCCGAGTTTTCCGGGCCGTGCATCGCGAGACGGGTAAAGTCGTTGCGGTCAAGGTCTTGCGCCGTAGGCACCGCGACCAGGTCGTCCAGATCGAGCAGTTCCTGCGCGAGGGACGCATGGGCTTGGAACTGCGTCATCCGAACATCGTTACCATCTACGATATCGTCAACGATCCGCGTGCCCCTTACCTAGTCATGGAGTTCGTCGAGGGTGAGACACTCCGAGAGATCCTCAAGATCCGAGGGACGTTCGAGGCTATCCATGCTCTGAAGATCATGCATGATATTTGCTCGGGTTTGGATTTCGCCTTCCAAAAAGGGATCACCCACCGAGACTTGAAACTCTCGAACGTCCTTGTCCACTCCAGCGGTCGTTGCAAGTTGGTGGACTTTGGATTGGCGGCATTGGCCGACACATCGTCGCCCGAAGCGATCGCCGATTGCCCGAGTGCTCGGGCGATCGACTATGCGGCCCTCGAACGAGGCACTGCGGTACGCAAAGGCGACCATCGAAGCGACATCTACTTCGTCGGTTGCATGTTTTATCACATCGTTTCGGGGCGTGCTCCGCTGGTCGAGACTCGAGACCGCCTGATGCGATTGAACATCACCCGATTTGTCGAGATCCCATCGCTCCACGATGTTGCTCCAGGACTTCCAGATACCATTTATGCTATCTGCCACAAAGCCATGGAGTTTAGTCCCGAGAAACGGTACCAAAACCCAGGACAGGTTCTTGCCGATGTCGATGCGGCCCTTAAAAAACTTCAGCGCGAAATCGACAATCCCGGGCTAACCGATGGCAAGACCGCACCGACAAAGGGGGGCTCGGTCGTACCGGCCGATGTGTTGGAACCGGAGGATATTCTCGAAGGCCAAGGCAAGACAGTTTTGATCGTTGAGAATCGAGCAGAGCTTCAGGATCTGCTCCGAGAGAAACTCAAAAAACGGGGCTACCGGGTGCTCGTTTACAGCGATCCAGAGCGAGCATTAGCGAAATTCTCACCCGACGAATCCAACCCCGCGAACTGCCTGATCCTCAGCGCGACGAACCTGGGCAATGACGCCCTCGATGCCTTCAATCGCTTCGCCTCCGAAGAGCACACCAAGCAAATTCCGGCTATACTGCTGGTCGATCCAAAGCAACAGCACATCGTTCGAGGTGCAAACACTTCGGATCGACATGTCCTGATCCCGATGCCGCTGAAGGTTCGTGAATTGCGGGAAGCCTTGGTGCAACTGACCAACAAACCTGTCGATACCGCACCGCAGCAATAGTTCTCGATTGCCGTCCGGTATTCTCATGCTTTCTTTCGATCTCAAGATCAAAACCCACCTGCTTGCGTCCCTAGCGTGGTGGTTGTTCCTGCCGACAAGTATCCTTGTAGCAACACTCAACGGAAGCCTATCCGGGGTTCTTTGCGCTCAGGATAACGAACCGAAAGGCACTAGCCCTACGGTTCAAACCGATTCGGAAAACCAAATTGCCGATTGGCTCCCTGAAACCACCGTGCTGTTCGGGAAAATCGCCCCGGTCGAGCAATGGCTCGAACACCCCTTGAGAACAAGTTGGATCGAAACCGAGAGTTTTAAAAAGCTCTGGCGCAGTCCTCAAGCTCTACAGGTCCGCAGTGGAATCACCATCGCCGAAATCGCCCTAGGGCTCAAACTCGATCAACTAGCCAAGGACCTAAGCGACCGCGGTGCGTACGTGGCCATCGATTCGCAGACCCAAGCCGTGGCATTGATGCTGCACACACGCAGTGAGCAATGGCTCGATGACTACATCGACAAAGCCCTCGATTATTTGCGCAAGGACGCCAAGTCCAAGGGCGATCCGGACCCGATCCAATCGACCGAATATCGCGGAGTGCAAGCCTATAAAATCCAAAACGGAATCTTTGTGAAACTTGGATCTTGGGTCCTAATGACCAACCAAGGAGATTTCGCCAAAGCCGTCGTCGATCACAAACTCGACAATCGCAAAGGGCTATCGCAAGCTCCCTGGTATCGAGAAGCCAGCAGCAAACTTCAAGCAACAGGATCGATGGCCGAAGTATGGATCGATCTTGCACGTATCCGATCGCAAATGAAAAACAACGACCTGTTCCGTGGACAAGCCAACGACTTCGGTGCTGAGTTGATCCTCGGAGGAGTCCTGAGCGTTCTTGCAAACGCGCAGGTGATGCACGCATCGATGACGATGGATGAGCAAGGCATCGCTCTAGAGGTTCAAAGTCCCTCCGATCCGACTTGGTACGGCCAAGCAAGGCAGCATTACGTGGGGCCTGATGCCAAAGGGCGGGCACCGAATTGGCCGAAGGTCCCAGGTGCGATTGCCACACTGTCAACCTACCGAGACTTAGCCCAAATGTGGCTCCGAGCCGGCGATTTGTTCAATCAGGACGTCAACGACCAATTGGCCCAGGCCGACAACACACTGACGACCATTTTCGCGGGTAAGGATTTCGGAAGCGATATTCTCACTGCGATTGAGCCAGAGTTGCAAATTTTTGCAGCCGAGCGAAGTTTCGACCAAGCTGCATTGAAACCCACCATTCAACTACCTAGCTTCGGGATGGTAGCACGGTTGAAAGATCCCGCAAAACTGCAGCGGGAGCTGAAGAGAACCTTCCAGAGTTTCATCGGGTTCCTCAACGTGGCAGGGGCTCAAGAAGGACAGCCCCAATTGGAGCAAGACACGATTCAGCAAAACGGCGCATCGATTTACACCTCGCAATTCATCGTCGAAGAGGATCGCAAATATCCCGATGGACTTCCGATCCAATTCAATTTCCAGCCCACCTTGGCGTTCCTCGACGATAGGGTGGTGCTATGCAGTTCGGTCGATTGTGCCAAATCGATCCTTGGGCAAAACCCGTTGGATGCCGGTTCGCAGACCGCACAAGTGCAGACTCGGCTAGAGGCCGATGGAGCATCGATTCAGAAAGCGCTGCAGATCAACAGCAATCCGATCATCGCGCGGAACATGGTCGAAAAAGGCACAACACGCATCGAAGCCAAACGGGAGTTCGACATGTTGATGCTGCTCATCGGACTTGTCAAACGCATGGATATGAGCTTAGAGTTCCAAGACCAAGCTCGCTTGCGGCTGCGATTTGATGCCAACCTCGATCCTTGATCGATGAGGTTGGGTTCCGCTTGGTTTAGAATCTGTGTGTGAAGCACGTTTAACATGCAGCCAACGGCGAGTTTGTCTCGCAAGTCCGAGAGGTCCAAAATAGATGTCGCGATCCTCGGGGTCTGAATCCAAGCCGTTCGCGCCACAAGTCCTAAGCTGCAAGCTTCTCATCGATGGCTACAACTTGATGTATGCCATCGGATACGCCCAAGCGGGAGACATGCGGCCCAAGGCGCTCGAGACTGGGCGGAATCGATTGATTGAATTGCTCGCCGAGCATCTTGGCCCCGCCGCGAATCAAACCTGCATCGTTTTCGATGCTGGGGAGGTCGCCCCGAAAGGACTGCCGAAATTCTATCAACAGCGGTCCATCCACCTTTTGTTTTCCTCCGACTACCTTAGCGCCGATGAGTGCATTCAGGAGATCCTCCAAGTTCACAGCAACCCGAAACGGCTCGTACTGCTTTCGTCCGATCATCGCGTGCAACGCAAAGGGACGGCTCGGGGGGCCACGATTCGAGACAGCGAGGACTGGATGAACGCGATTGAGCTATTGACGGATCGCACGCTCAACGACAAGCAGCCAGCGGAGGAAGCACTGGATGCCGCCAGGCAAAACCCTAAGCTATCCGCGAGCGATCGCGAGGAATGGCTTCGCGAATTCGGTTTCTAAGCCATCCCGCAGGGAATCCCCGCTTGCAAAATGGCCTTTGACCCGTTTGTGGATCAAGGTCACGAAGGGCCCAAGGGGTCCGCCCATTGATTCGACTACGCCACCGTAGCATGGGTCTGCGACCCGTGCATAGCGATTGCCGCCATTTCACAGACGGGTCAAAGCCCTCATCTGATGGCAGTCACCGATGGAAGTGACTGTGGTAGGTACCGGGCAAACCAAATCTGGCTTCCAACTCGAGCGCCATCGAGGACATGTGGCCAAAAACGCGGCGGCTGCCCTTGGTATTTCTGTTAAAACTCACTTTCGCGACAATCTGCTTGGCGACAGGTGGCTACGGATGGGGAACCAGAATCGACAAAATCAATCGCGATCTTTGCGGAGTTCTTGAGCGATTCTTTCGACCATCATGCGGAGTTCTCGGTTTTCGTTGCGAAGTTGTTCGAGTTGGACTTCGACGCTCTTGCTGCGTGCTTCGGGGCGCTCGCGTTGTGGCTGATCGCGTTGTGGCTGATCCTTGGGAGCACGCATTTGCTCTGCCATCTTCTCTTTGGCGTTCCTCAAATCTTGCTCGATGTCCTCGGCACGACGCATTAGATCCATCGCCATGTCATGCATGCCGGCTAGTTTGAGATGCTCCGAAGCGATCCGCAGATGCTGAACCTGCTGCATGGCCCTAGCGAATTTCTCCATCTGCTCTTGGCTTGGACCGTGACCCTTCGATGGGCCTTTCGATGTACCTTTCGATGCGTTTTCGGATTCCATGCGAGAGAGCTTCTCCATGAGTTCCTTCTGCTCGCGGATCAAGCCTTCGGCCTTGTCTTTGCGCCCTTCTTCCATCAACTGCGCTGCATGTTTCTTCAGCTCGACAATCCGTAGTTTGAGTTCCTCGCGCTCGTCGCCATAACTCCAGGGGCTCGACACTAGGGTGCACAGAGCGATCAGACCAAAACGCATGCTAAGTCGTGTAAGCATCAGAAGGGACTCCTGGAGTAGGCGGTGCAGGGTGAATTTTGCTCGACAGGCATATGAAGCAGATGCCAATTGATCGCCTGATAATAGTTTGTTCAAGCGGTTTGTCTAGAAGCTTTGTTTTCTTGGCCATCGTTGCGCGGGCTTTCCCTTGCCATGTCGTGGCCATCCGCTGCCAAGCGGTGGTGCGGCCGCGCGAGTAACGCTTCCACCGTCTGGCGACAGGTGGCTAGTGCGACAGGTGGCTAGAGAATAGCTGGAAATCGAGGCTCGATTGTTTTTAGAAGGGGAGCGGAGGTAAAACTGGGATGCCGCTCGGGACGCTGGGTGCAGGCTGATTGGGGATCGGTTGGGGCGTGCCGGGAAGAGGTGCTGAGGGGAGGATATCGTTGCCATACCAAGTGTTGGTGCCCCCTGGAGGTGGCAGTTGCCCACCGGGAGTGCCTGTCGCTGGAGGATTGGTTCCTAGAAATCTGTCGAGAATTCCGCCTGCGGAGGTGGCTTGGCCATTTCCATTTTGGCCGTTTAGACCTTGAAGCCCGATACCGCGCATCAGGTCATTGCCCAAGTTGGTGCCGTTGGCTCCTTGGAACTCGACAGGGACGGGAAATCCCTCGGGCGCACGGCCTTGTTCGAGCTCCCGTTCGACGTTGGCGATATAAGGTCCGATGACTTCTTTGACCTCAGGCGGCATGATCGAGCCTGCATGCGCGAGGGCTTGGGAGATGTATTGACCGCTTCGAGATCGTGCGATGGCGGTTTTTTGGTTAGGGCCTAAAAGGGTCATGGCGAACATGGTCACTACGCAGCACATGGCAGCCCCTTTGACTAGGCCGAATCCTGCACCGAGTTGCCGATCGAACTCCTTGAGCCGAATTTTGTCGATCGAGGAGCTGACCATTCGAAAGACAAGCCAGATCGCAAGGCTTGTCCCGAAGAACAGCAGTAGCATGGCAAGAAAGACGTTCCATGGTGGTTGCGCATTGATGTGTTTAGCCACATCGTAGCGAAAGTAATTGGCGACGAAGTAGCTTACGACGATCGAGGCCAGGGAAGCGATTTGCCAAGCGAAGCCTTTGATCGCGCCGAAGATCGCAGCCGAGGCTAGGATGATCAGCATGAGAATGTCGTACGTTTGCATTGCGGAAGGACCGTTGCTTGGGAGCATTTGAAATCGGATTCTTTAACAGTAAATCTCTTAGCAATTCGACGCAGGTCAACAAAAGGGCAAATTTTGCTAGCAAATTATCCTAGACACCTCAACTTGGGGCATCCAATCGGCTCTCGGGTTTGGAGCTCTCTTGCAGGGAAGCTCTGGAAATGCTAATCCGTTTGTATCGGATGTAGTATTTATACCCGTCGAGAAATCGGGCTGCAAATCGCGTTGGCTCCCCTACCCTGCTTTGTTGTTCGCTATGGCAGATTTTAAAACCCACATTTCGGTCAGTACCCTATCGGGTCTTCTGCTGGGGCTTGGCGGCTACCAATCGGGGATGCCTTGGGAGAGCTGCTTGATTGCCGGTGGGTTATGTTCCGTCAGCGGCATGCTTCCGGATTTGGACAGTGATTCGGGGATACCGTTGCGAGAGGCGGTGGGTTTTGCGGCAGCGTTTGTACCGATGCTCATGCTCGATCGGCTTGAGCGCGTGGGGCTTTCGCATGAGATGATGTTGGTCGTCACGGGGGCGATTTACTTTTTCTTGAGGTTCGGAATTGCCGAGTTGTTCCGTCGCTACACGGTCCATCGAGGGATGTGGCATAGTTTGCCTGCGGCGATCATCGCTGCCCTTTTCGTGTTTTTGGTATCCGCATCGGAGAATGTCCATTTGCGGCTATTCAAGACCTTGGCGGTCTTTGTGGGGTTTATGTCGCATATCTTGCTCGATGAGCTCTGGTCGGTCGAGTACCGCAGGGGTAAGTATGTGTTCAAGCATTCGTTTGGGACGGCATTGAAGTTCCTTGGTGAATCGCGGCTTGCCAATGTCACAACGTATGTGCTTCTGGCCGGCTTATCGGTTGTCGCCTATCATGACGAAGCGATCATGGAGCATTTCGGTTATTCTCACCTGCATGCGTTACCGCATACGGCCGTCGACTGGATCAAGATCATTCGAGAGCAATCGGAGAATTGGATCCGCTGAGTTGCGAACATCGCGATCATGTTTGCTGATGCTTGGCCCTTGGATGGCTTTGAAGGCTAGGACACTAAGATAAAGGTGCATTTTATGGTACCGGCGATCCGGACCGAGAGACTCAGTCGGCAATTCGGTGGCAAGACCGCTGTGGACCAGGTCCATATAGAGGTTATGCCGGGAACTTTCTATGGCTTTCTGGGTCCCAACGGAGCTGGCAAGTCGACCACGATCAAGATGCTCACGGGGCTCTTGCAGCCTTCCTCGGGCAGCATTGAGGTTCTCGGACGCAACATGCTCGACGAGACACAAAGTCTGGAGGTCAAGCGATCGATTGGGGTGATTCCTGAGAACCTAGCTCTCTTTGACTACCTTACGGCGATGGAGTATTTGACCTTTGTGGGTAGGATTCACGGTTTAGATCGCGATACGATCCGGCAGCGTTCGCGCGAGATGCTCGACTTGTTGGATTTAGAGGACGATTCGAAAAAGGTATCGAACGATTTTTCTCATGGAATGCGGAAGAAGCTTTCGTTGGCCGCCGCGCTGATCCATCGACCCTCGTTGCTTTTTCTCGACGAACCTTTCGAGGGGGTCGATGCGGTCGCCTCGCGGACGATTCGCGAGTTGCTCTTGCAGTTTACCGCCAGCGGCGGCACGGTTTTTCTGACCTCCCATGTGCTCGAGGTCGTCGAACGGCTTTGTACGCACGTGGGAATCATCGTATCGGGGCAATTGGTCGCTCAGTCTTCACTGGAAGACCTCGTCGCGGGAGGACGTCTCGAAACGGCCTTCATTAAAGCGACGGGTGCAGAGGTGCTCGAGGAAGTGTCGGCCAAGCTCGATTGGTTGACTTCGGAGCAAGGCTCATGAGTCAAACCTTCGGTTCCGATGGCTTGGGCACGAACGGTCTCCCTGGATTGCATAAGAACCCTCTGCCAAAGGCCAATCATTTTGAACAATGGTCTGCTTTGGTCCAAGCCTACTGGCGGAGCAAGATGAACCGATGGGTGAGCGATTCGGTCATTAGCCGGTCGATCCAGTCGATCTTTCTTGGCCTGCTGGTCGTTACGGTTTTGGTTTGGTTCGGAGTGCTCTTCGGTGGCGGATACGTACTAGCTAAGTCGATTGCCGAAGGAAAAACCTATGCAGCCATGGGTGCCTGGAACGCTTTGTGCGGCGGTTTTCTATTCCTTTGGCTTGCCGGTTTAGCCAACGATGCGACGCGTGGAGACTCGTTGTCGCTCGAGAAATTGATGCATTTGCCGATCTCGCCGGCCTGTGTCTTTGCGCTGAACTTTCTACTGACCTGGATCAACTTTCCGATCGTTTTTTTTCTTGCGTCCGGCTTAGGGTTGGTCTTCGGAGGTTGTCTGATAGAGGGTTTCGTCGGGCTATGGAAATTGGTTCCGGTGCTGTCCTATGCGCTGATGCTTACGGCGTTGACATCGCATTTGCAAGGCAAGCTCCAGGTTCTGTTACAAAACCCAAAAACCCGGTCGATGCTCATGACGGCCATTCCAATATTCTTCATGGTTCTTGGATTGGGCTTCTCGATGTCCTCTTTCGTTATCCGGCGATTGAGCGTTGGGGGGAATACGCTTTTTTGGATTCAGATTCTCGATGCATTTTGCCCTTTTTTTTGGCTGGCCGACACACTCTCGGGGCGCTCGATGCTCGGTTCGCTATCTTGGGTCTGGATACCATGCATGTGGCTCGTCGCGGCTTGGTCGTTGCGAGCCAACTACCGCATGACCAAACGCTACTATCAGCATGGCTTCGATCGTGTGTCGACTGCAAAGTCGACGGGCAAATCCGAGCCAAGCGGTACCAAGGTTCAAGAATCGCAAGGACTTTCCAGCGGGTCGGCACCATGGATGGAACGTTCATTTCCGGGGCTTAGCCAGCCGGCCAGTGCGATCGCCGCGATGACCTGGACTCTCTTCTGGCGTTCCCCGCAGATGAAGCTTGCAATGCTGTTACCGATGCTGCAGCCATTTTTCCTGCTGCTTGTTTTCCAGCAAAAGCCAACCCTAAGCCCACAACCCGAACCACCGGTATCGGCGGTCGTGGAGTCTGAGGCCAGCCCCGAACCGACGGTTTGGCAAGGAACCCAATACCAAGGCTTCTATCTGTTTGCGATCACCGTTTTTTCCACGTACTTAGGTTCGTCGTTTGCGAGCAATATTTTCGGATTCGATCGATCGGGATTTCGCTTCTGGATGCTTTCGTCGATCCCTAGATCCGACATTTTAAAAGGTAGGAATTGGATGTTCGGCGCGATGCTCACGGTCATCGCGTTGGTCCTGTTGATATTCACCAATGTTCTGTGGAAGTACTCGTGGCTTCGAGTCGTCGAGTCGGTGGCTGCATTTCTGGCGTATCTCCCGCTGTACCTTGCTCTCTCGAACGTCATCGCAATCCTGGCCCCCTTCCCTGTCCCGGTTCAGGGCTTCCAGAGCGCCAAGGATTTTTCTTGGAAGTCCTTGGTCTTGAACATGGCCTTGAGTTCGCTGATGCCCTTGATTTTGTGCCTCTGTTCGATGCCTTGGGCTATCGAATGGGGCCTGCAAAGGGTACGACCTGACTTTGGACGGATTCCGATCGCACTGTTAAGCATGCCCCTGTTGATCGGTTTAGCTTGGTGGCTCTATGGTCGTTTGATGGAACTCATCGGCCAATTGCTTCAAAGTCAGCAAGACAGCTTGCTGAGAGTCGTCACCTCCCAGTCGGAAAAGTAGCAAGCCAGTCGGAAAAGTAGCAAGCCAGTCAGAAAAGTAGCAGGTCCGAAAACGAGCAAGCAAGCGAAGGAAGCAAGCGAACGAATCGTTGGGCCGACAGCGACAAAAGCCGGATCTGCGAGCCTTTGGCTAGGAACCGGTTCGGTTTTTCCGAGAAATCTTTCATCACCGACCAGGAAACCTGGGAAACAGAGGAAACCTGGGAAACCCAGGGCGGATTTGCGGCGATTTGCCATACTCAACCCTCGGTTGTTTTGCCAAAATAGTTGCACTCGTTTCGCCTGAATAATCGATACAACCCGCACTGTCCATCTTGTGGCCTCGCGCACTATTAGCCATTGAAATATGTCAACCCAAGCACCTTCTGCGATTGAAAAACCTGTCGAGCATGTCAGCGGAATTACCGTCCGTCTGGTGGGAGACTCCGGCGACGGGATGCAACTCCTGGGCCAGCAACTGACGAACACCTCGGCCCTATTGGGTAACGACGTGGCCACTTTCCCGGACTTCCCTGCTGAAATTCGCGCTCCGCGTGGCACCCGAGCTGGGGTTTCGGGTTTCCAAGTTCAGTTTGCCTCTCACGAAGTCCACACTCCGGGCGACACGCTCGATGCCCTAGTGGCGATGAATCCAGCCGCATTGGTGACCAACCTTGCGGATCTGAACAAGGGGGGGCTTTTGATCGTCAACGACGACAGCTTTGAGGACAAAGACCTCAAACTGGCGAAGCTTGCTACGAGCCCTTTGGAAGATCCTTCGATGGAGAACTATCGGTTGATCAAGGTCTCGATGACCCGGCTGACCAAAGAGGCGGTGAGCGAATTCGGATTGAGCACCAAGGAGGCCGACCGCTGCAAGAACTTTTTTGCGATGGGGCTTGTTTATTGGCTCTACGGTCGGAATATGGACGCGACGCTAAGGTTCATCCACGGTAAATTTTCGGCGGGCAAATCGACCATCGCTGCTGCCAACGAAAAGGCCCTTCGCGCCGGCTGGGCGTATGGTGAGACGATCGAAGCGCTCGGTCATTCGTATAGTGTCCAGCCCGCTAAGTTGACGGCTGGGACTTACCGAAACATCATGGGCAACCAAGCGTTGGCATGGGGGCTTTTGGCCGCTGCGCAACGTTCGGGAAAAGAGCTGTTCTATGGATCGTATCCCATCACCCCGGCGAGCGACATCCTCCACGAATTGGCCCGCTACAAGAACTTTGGCGTCTGTACCTTCCAAGCCGAGGACGAAATCGCAGCCGTGTGCGCAGCGATCGGTGCTTCGTACGGCGGGCAGATGGGAGTGACGACCTCGAGCGGACCGGGTATTGCCCTCAAGGCCGAAGCGATGGGTCTGGCCCTGATGCTCGAGTTGCCCTTGTTGGTCATCGACGTGCAGCGGGGTGGCCCAAGCACGGGTCTTCCGACGAAGACCGAGCAAGCCGACCTCTTGCAGGTCATGTTTGGGCGAAACGGCGAGTCACCGCTCCCGGTCCTTGCAGCCCGCAGCCCAGGGGATTGCTTTGAAATTGTCCAGGAGGCCTGGATGCTCGCCACGCAGTTGATGCTTCCGGTGATCGTTTTGTCCGACGGCTACATCGCCAACGGAGCCGAGCCTTGGAAAATCCCAGACGTCTCGAAACTCGCACCCATCCCCGTGTCTCATCCACAGGAAAACAACAACCCAGACGGTCCGTTCAAGCCATATCTGCGGAACGAATTGCTGGCAAGACCTTGGGCGATACCAGGCACACCCGAACTGATGCACCGCGTCGGTGGTATCGAGAAGGAAGACGGGACGGGCAACATCAGCTACGATCCGGAAAACCATCAAAAGATGGTCCACATCCGGGCTCAGAAAGTGGCCAATGCCGCCAAGCTGCTCCCGCCACAGAGCGTTGAAGGTCCCGCTTCGGGTGACCTGCTCGTCCTGAGTTGGGGTGGTACTTATGGAGCATGCTTGACCGCAGTCCAGCAAGCCCAGTCGGCCGGCATGAGCGTCGCCCATGCTCACCTGAGGTATCTCAATCCGTTCCCAAGCAACCTTGGGGAAATCTTAGCGGGATACAAGAAGGTGCTTATACCGGAGCTCAACATGGGTCAACTGCGGATGCTTGTTCGCAGCCGATACCTCGTCGATGCAATCGGCTTTAACAAAATCAAAGGCAAACCGTTTACCGTTACGGAACTGGTCGAAAAGATCTCCGAGCACGCCAAGTAACTCCAGCGTGCGAACCCAAAAAACATCCATCGATTTAAAAATAGCAAGAACGAAATGAATACAGCACTCAAGGTTCTCAAGGCAGACGACTTTGCAAGCGATCAGGACATCCGATGGTGCCCAGGTTGCGGCGATTATTCGATCCTGGCCCAAATGAAGAAAGTCTTACCCGAAATCGGGATCCCACCCGAACAGACCGTCTTTATCTCCGGTATCGGCTGCAGCAGCCGCTTCCCGTACTATGTCAATACCTACGGAGTCCACTCGATCCATGGCCGCGCACCTGCGGTTGCAACGGGACTGAAGTTGGCTCGACCCGAACTGAGCGTCTGGGTCATCACCGGCGACGGGGACGCTTTGAGCATCGGTGGCAATCACTTCATCCACCTGCTTCGTCGCAACGTCGACTTGAACATCGTTCTTTTCAACAACCGAATCTACGGATTGACCAAAGGCCAATACTCACCGACGAGCGTCGAGGGTCAAATCACCAAGAGTACACCGATGGGTGTCGTCGACCATCCCCTGAATCCGATCAGCATTGCCATCGGAGCCGAAGCGACCTTCATCGCGCGATCGGTCGATAGCAACATCAAGCACTTGGCGACCGTTCTCAAAAGGGCCGCGGAGCATCGAGGCACGAGCTTTGTTGAGGTCTATCAAAACTGCAATGTCTTCAACGATGGTGCGTTTAGTTATGCCCAAGACAAAGCGACTCGCGATGACGCGACGGTCGAACTCGAGCATGGCAAGCCGATGATCTTTGGCAAAGACAAAGACAAGGGAATCCGGTTGAAAGGATTCTCCTTGGAAGTTGTCGACTTGGCCGATGGCAAAGTCAAAGAAGAGGACTTGTTGTTCCATGACGAGCAAGCCGACCCGGCACTCGTCTACTTGTTGTCTCGCATGCGTCACCCTCAGTTCCCCGAACCCATTGGGGTCTTCAGGAACGTCGAGCATGGGACTTTTGAGGAAGCCGTCCGTGGGCAGATTGAGCAAGCCGTCGAGCAGCGAGGTCGGGGTGATTTGCAGAAGCTTCTTTCGAGTGGCGACACTTGGACCGTCAAGGTGTAAGGCTTAAGGCGTAAGGCGTGAAGCGTAAGGTTTAATTGAACACATCGCGGTCGAGCATTCGGTGCTGGATGGCTTCCTCGATGTGTTGCGGTTCGATTTTGGGTTCCGACTCCATGTCGGCGATGGTGCGAGCCACGCGGATGACTTTATCGTGAGCTCTGGCGCTGAGTCCAAGTTCGGAGACAGCCGTTCGAGCAATGGTCCTGAGATACGACTCATGTAGCGTTCGACCTGAGTGGGGTTGCAATTGCTGCTTCGGTGAGGATCGGTTCGGTAGCCACATGGGCTTCCATTATTGCGAGTGTCACGTCCTTTTCACTGAACTGCCTCTGTTGCGATATGTCCAGCAAATGCCGCAACGAAGGTACGAAGGCTAGTCATTTCTGACATTGAAGCAAAATCGCCAGTATTCACGGCCGTCCTCTTCGAGGTAATCAATGCGGCAGTTGTGTATAGTTGTTCTCGAACTAGTTTTTGACAAAGAATGTCATAGCGTTTCAGATAAGAGACCCTTTGGAATTCCTGGAACACCTTAAAATGTGGGCTACTACTCCTGACAGGACTCCTTGAAGCGGGAGCATCCTCCACGAGCATAAGCCAACCAACGAAAGGGCGGGAGGTCTCACCGAACGCTTTTTCTCTGTACGCTGTCCAAAGATCATGAGCCGTTCCGATCGCCTCTTCCGTTCGGTTATTGAAGTTGTTGCCAAATGATGGGCCAACCTGACTTTTTAGTTCCACCGCTGCAATCAACTTGCCTTTATGAATAACAAGTATGTCCCATAACTTGGTAGGTCTGAAAAACCCCGGAAGCGTCAACAGTGCTTTCTTTTGATGGATTTCAGCATGCCCCAGACCATTTGCAACTACGAGATCTTTGATCAAGGAAAGAAACCCGTCCATGTTTTTGCCAGCGGTTACCCCTGCACGTTCACCTTGGTCGGCAGTCCCGGCCTTAACTTGCTTCTGCCGTGCTTTCTCACGGTATCCCCAAAACACCATCACTGATTCACGGGCTTTGCGATCGTAGTCCGCTAAATCTATTGCCATCCAAGTAGATTCCTTTCTTCCTTGCTGATTCCATACAAGACACTTACCGCTTCATTGCATGCTTCCGGATTTGCAATAGAACAGGTTTCGATGAGTAGTCGTTTTGTTTTCGCTGGTACGGATTTCCATTCAGGTAGTCGAATCCTTCGGAGGTATTGAGCCTGAAATCGGAAGTAACCTCCCCGCATCTTCGTTGTGTAAGTTGCAACAAAAAGTCTTGCAATCCCCGAACTCAAAACCGTCTTCAAGGCATGAAGATCCCAGTCTTGGGCGGTGATATAATAGAGGTTGTGATGTGGGTAAAGCGTTCCCGATTCATAGACGACGTTGGCTTCCCCTTTGATATCGGGGATGAGCAACTTAGGCGTGCGAGCAAGGTCCGGATGTATTCGGTCGATTGTACGATACCAACTAATAGGCGTTTTCTTTGCCACATGTCTCGCAGTAATTTGTGATTTTCTTTCCAACAGATATTTTTTAAATCTAGGGTAATCATCAAGCGAAGCGAGGGTTCCATCAACCTCGTACGGGTTTACAACGCCAAAACCTCTCCAGTCAACCACTCCACTGGCGATGTCTTTAGTCATCGCTAAAGGAAGCTTGCGAGCCTCTTCGACATCCAGGCTGTCATAAGGGCCTATGTAAACCTTGTCCGCACCAGTTGCAACACCTATTCCAACTTTACAACCAGCCTCCTCGAGGGTTGGGTAAAGGGCTTCAAGTCTACGGACAACATCAAGATTCGTTGATGACTCAAGTAACCAAGGGGCAGATCCTTTGGTTACATTCTCCAGTTGCTGGAGGTCTTCTGATGGTTGTGTGAATCTCTTCGATGTGAGTTGCTTTGCCAACTTCCCGAGTGTTATGGTGTCTATGCTTTTAATACTCGCAACTCTTGTTGGTCCTGACGCTTCACGAGCTATGAGCGTTATTGCTGGGTAAGCGGTCACCTCTTGCTGAAAGGCATTGACACCTGTTATACTCGCATATGCCGTCAGCTTAAACGATTCAGCAACCATCTTCCGAAGCGGTCCACCGTATCTGTTTTTCATCCATCGATCAGCGCAAATGAAACAAAGTTTTCCACCACTTGAGACTTGGTTAAGGGAATGCTCGATGAACGGAATATACAGGTCAGCCCTATCGTAGAGGGTGCTGAAACGCTTCCGGTACTCTAAGAGTAGAGCTTCGGGAATTCGCTCTAGGCGAAGATATGGAGGATTACCTACGACCATATCAAAGGACGCGTCGAACTCGGTCAAAAGGAAATCACCAGCTCGTAACCATGAACGAGCAAGGTCTTCGCTGTCCGCTTTACGGAAGCCACTATCTATAAGTTTTGCGATTAGCTTTCGTTGGGTATCGGCAAAAGTTTCTTGATGAAGTTCGACTCCCCGAATACAAGCAGCAAGCCGAGCAACTAGGGTCGGGTCTTTCCTGGTGTCCAGAGGAATCGTTCCGAGCAACCGATCGACGATTGGGAATAGGAAGTCACCGTTTCCAAACGATGGCTCCAAGATCCTCAGGCCAAGGAGTTCGGCTGTTGTGACATATCCAGCGAGATCCAGGATGAAGTCAACAATTGGTCTTTTGGTGAAAACTGCCCCCCGATCCTCCGATGGTGATTTAGACAACTTCTCTACGGCTTGCAGGACCACATCGGGCGTGAATTCGAAAAGTGATGGTTGTTTTAGCACAGGCTACTTCCTTTACCGATTAGACCAAAACTAATGGAGAATGGCATGCACCTCCCACTCTGACGCAATTACAGAAACCTCCAAAATGCAATTGATTTCATGGCCTGTGCCGTTCAGGAACACCGTTCTGTGTGATCTCCCGTATTGTATCGGAGAGGTCGGCATTGCGGTATCCGTGAAAAAGGCCTGAAACTCGGCTCATCCCAAAAGTTGGGCTGTTTTCAACACGCCTGTTCGTAAAGGACGGACCCAGTGAACCAGTGTTCGATTGCCTTGCGTTTGGTGCTAATTGAACACATCGCGGTCGAGCATTCGGTACTGGATGGCTTCTTCGATGTGTTGCGGTTCGATTTTGGGTTCCGACTCCATGTCGGCGATGGTGCGAGCCACGCGGATGACTTTATCGTGAGCTCTGGCGCTGAGTCCAAGTTCGGAGACAGCCGTTCTCATGCGTTGGGTTTGGATTTTCCCGAGTGGGCAATACTGCCTGAGTTCGCGGCTGGACATTTGAGCGTTGGTCAGAGTGCGCGAGGATGTAAAGCGTTGGTTTTGGAGCGCGCGAGCGGCCGTGACTTGATCGCGCATCATCGCGCTGGTGGTGCCTGCGGACCCGTGAGCCAGTTCATCGAAGGGTACAGCGGGGACTTCGATATGGATATCGACCCGATCGAGCAGTGGTCCTGAGATACGACTCATGTAGCGTTCGACCTGAGTGGGGTTGCAATTGCAACTCCGTCGAGGATCGGTTCGGTAGCCGCATGGGCACGGGTTGAGCGCCGCGACGAGCATGAAGTTGGCAGGAAAAGTCGTGCTGCGCATGGCGCGCGAGATCGTCACCACTCGGTCTTCGAGCGGTTGGCGCATCACTTCGAGCGTTTTGCGGTTGAACTCGGGTAGTTCGTCTAGGAAAAGTACCCCGTTGTTGGCCATGGAGACCTCGCCCGGCGAGGGGGGGCTGCCACCCCCGACGAGTCCGGCGTCGCTGATGGTATGGTGCGGCGAGCGAAAGGGCCTTTGGACCATCAGCGGCTGACCGCTTTGCAAGCGACCTAGGGCCGAATAGATTCTGGTCGTCTCGATCGATTCGCTCGGAGAAAGCGTCGGCAAGATCGACGAAAGACGCTTGGCCAACATCGTCTTGCCCGAGCCTGGAGGACCGATCATCAAGAGGTTATGGTTGCCTGCAGCGGCGATCGTCAAGGCGCGTTTGGCCATCTCTTGGCCTCGGACGTCGACGAAATCCAAGTCGTACTGGGAGTAGCTGTGGTAGATTTCCTCGAGTCGGCTTGGGACCGGATCGATTTCCAAGGTGCCGGCCATGAACGCTGCGGCCTCGCAAAGATTGGCCACGGGTATCACTTCGATATCCTCGACGACGGCTGCTTCTTGCGCGTTCGAGGAGGGGACTAAAAGCCCTTTGATTCCGTCTTGTTTGGCCGCAGCGATGGCCATCGATAAGGCCCCTTTGACGCCTCGCGTATGGCCTTCGAGGGACAGTTCGCCGACGACTGCGTAGTCGTTGAGTCGATCCGATTGGACTTGGTTGCTGCCGACGAGCATTCCGAGGGATATCGGCAAATCGAAGCTGGCTGCTTGTTTGGGCAGTTCCGCCGGTGCTAGGTTGATGACGATCCGGTCGTGGGGGCGCAGGAAACCGGCGTTGACCAGCGCTCGTTCGACGCGATGGGTGCTCTCGCGGACGGCTTGTTCGGGTAGACCGACAAGTACGGTTTTGGGCAAAGCGGACGCAGAGAGATCGACCTCGACATCGACGGGAACCGCATCGATTCCTACCAAGCTATATGTTTTGAGTTTTGCCAGCATGCACCGGGCTCCTGGGTTGGAATCGCCGAAAAACAGGGGAAACCATACATGTCCGTGTGCATTCTGGAAAAATCAAATACGGCCGACGGTGGCTTTTCGTCGGCGGATTGAATGTAGCAACTAGTGCGGTTTGTGTCCCGATTTTGGTACGTAAAAAATGATCGCTTTCGTGTAGATCGATTGTCCCCAATCGATCTTCTTGAGGCGTTAGCCGAGTTGGCGTTTTCTGGCTCTCCGCAAACCGACGATGCCAGCTAGAAGCGACCAAGTCGCCAGGGAGATCGGTTCGGGAACCTCGCCACCTCCACTCGAGAAATTCACATTGCTGTAGCGAAGGTATTGGACTTCCACACGCGCATTGCCCCCGGTCGGTGTCCCATCGCCAAAATAGAATTGGTTGCTGTTGGCGTAACCTCCTGGACGAGCTCCCGAAGCGACCATGGTTCCGTTGACAAAAAACTCGTAGGTGTTCGTAGCCCCAAATCCTTTGTATTTGAACGTGTTGAATCCGCTTGAAAAGTCGTATCCACTGCCACTGGTTACCTGATAAATCTGATACCCTGTTTTGTTGACTATAAAGTGGGAGGCTGCATTGGAGTTGAATACAGCAACGCCAAAACCGAATGGACTCGATTCGATGACCTTCATCCGGACTTCCATTTCCAGGTCCGTCCTATGGTCAAAAACATTGTCCTTGTAGTAATAAGCCGTTCTGTCCGTATTAGGCGACGTAGTTGTGTAGGAGTCGAGCCTAAAGCGATTGCCATCGAGAATCGATGCGAAGTCGCTTTCAGGCCGCCCCGAGTCCGTGTAGAAAATCATCCCCTGGGCCGAAGGCAACGTCGGATTTTGAGCGAAATCAAGTGTGATGACTGTGGCTCGAGCCGGTCCCTCGAAAACCACTCCCGAGGCCAACATGGCACACAGAGTAAGGATGGTCTTCCAAACGGAGACGGTTGAGACGGGCATACAAAAAGCAGCGATTTTCATACCGGTAGATTCCTTTTGCCGACGGATCGGCAGAATGTCGTAATAACCAATTCGGGGGGATTCCCCCCCCGCCTTGGTCAGTACGACATATATCTACGCATGAATAAGACGCGTTGTGTTCCAACGCGGATCGACTAGCGGACTTTGGCATCGAAGCGGACGAATCCACCCTCGCCTGGCTTGAGCTCCTTGTCGATCTCCCATCGCAAGACCGAGGAGCCGGCGTCGTTGGGGCTTGTCGAGAAGCGGGCTTCGATGCTCGACTGCTGCGAGGACTCGATGTACTCGAGGCGCGGAGCCAACGAATCGGTCACGACCAAATTCGAGACCGGTTGCTCGCCGATGTTGTCGTAGCGTATCGTAAACGAGACGATGTCCCCAGGGTTGGCGATCTGCTCGGATGCAACCTTGCAGATCCGTACCCGAGCTCCCTTGTACTCGTACAAGGTGAACTCGCGAGCCTGCTTCTGATCGACAATCACGGCTGCTTCTTGTCCGTCGATCAACACCACGAGCGCGTCGATGTTGGACCAAATCCTAGCAGCAGCCGCGGCAATGGCCAGCTTGGCCGGGTCGGTGATCTTGATGTTCCCATTTCGAATGATGTCCAGGTCCTCGTAAGGCTTGAACGCATCGCTGATTTCGCCCATGGGCAAGACCAACTCAGCAGGCATCGGACGCTGGCGGTCCAAGAACGCTTCGACCACACGCACCGTATCTTTGGTGTTGGCCTTCAAAGGTGCCGAAACCTGGATCGGTGGCAACTTCTCTTTGATCATCCCTGGACCGGCAGGCACGTCGGCTGTTTGAGGTCGCAGTGCAAGTTCTGACTCGAGCACCCCAGTTCGCTTCCGGACACTGCCGAACCTCGGCGCATAGATCGCAACTCGGCAACCCGCTTGCACTTCGGTCACACCGGTCTTGGTCGTGTACTGGATCACGGTGTCCTCGGGGTCCAAGCCCACTTGAGAGAGATCCTCTCGGAGCCGGACCGGTGGATCGCGATCCCCACCGTCGTAAATGTATTCTTGGGGATCCATGCAGCGGGCTTGTTCCTCGCACTGCGGGCCGCAAGGGCCTTGGGGGCAAGGTCCCTCATGAGGTACCTGACAACCCCCTTTGCAGGCCATCAATCGCCCCCCAATTCGGTTTGGAAACATCGGACGGTAGGGTCCGTGCGAATTGCCGCAACAAGCACCCTCGGTGTAGTTCGTTTGACTCGATGGATCGATAAACTGAGGGCCTACCATCGATGGAGTGCGAGCGACCGAGTAACTCTCAGAGTAACTCCCAGGCCGCCCGGCCGATGGCCGAATCGGTCGTATGTGGGATGCTGGATCGACTCGTGAGATGGAATCCGAAGCGTCCCGAGACTCACTCGCTGTGTTGGTCGCCGTGTTGGTCGCTGATGCGAGCATCGGATCGGATGCAACTTGTCCCATTTCCCGGGGTAAGCGTCGCTCTTGTTCGATTTCCGAAGTGAAGAACTTCGGCTTGAGCATCGACGTGCCCGTAGCACATCCGAGAGCTCCCCCGACGCACAGAAGGAGCATGATACCGAGTGTCGATGCATTTGGCCGTTGTGTCATGAAGCGGACCTTATTCAGAGCAGATCATTCGGGGCAGATCATTCGGGGCTATGCGGATCATCAGGGGCTAGGCCGTGTCGCGTGTTCGTTATCGGCGAAGGATTACCTCGAATCGCTGATCGAACCCGAGGTAGCGTTCGGGGCTGCATTGGGAGCAGCATTGGGGTACTCGATGATCGGCCAACGGCCTTCATCGATGAGCATTTGTTTGGTCGGGATCGGCTTGAGTGTCGTCCATGGCGGGCAGTGGTAGAGGAACTCCAACCAATCTTGCCCCTGGGTGACATTGGGAACACGAGAGCCCATCCGAAGGATCGCGACAGGACGTCCGAGTTGGTCGGCCGTACGAAGTGCGTTTTGGGTCGGACGGATATCGAGAACCCGTTGGGGCTTTCCAGACGTATCGACCGGTTCTGCAACTTCGGAGTCTTCCAGGTAGATCACCCTCATGACCAACTCACCGCGAGCCGCATCCATGATATCGTTCTCGTCGATCTCGATCGGAATTGGGAAGCGATGTTCTCGCTCGGCAGGTGGGCAGGTCTTATCGATCACCTCGATCGTCGGGAAGAGCTCAAGATCCGGATCGCCTTCGATTCCGGTGAGTCGCAATCGATAGACCGCTCCGACGAGCAAACCCAGTCGCGCGGGTGTAGGAATATCTGGGGCGAACTGACCGGCCTCGGCCAAATTGAACCGGACGCCCTTGGGACCTCGCACCTCGACGGCTTGCCAAGCTCCCCGCAACTGCGGCTTGCGCTGCAACTGGATCGAACCGATCGCGCCGGGAACCATCTCGTCGTCGATCAAGGCTCGCGAGCCGCTGGGCAATCTGGCAGTCGACGAGGCAGCAGCGTAAGGTGCCTGGCCCATCGCCACATTGCTAAAGAGCACCGCAAGGGTACAGATCACGATCAGGGCGACCCATCCTAGTACCATCGTCGGGAAGGAAATGTGTCGGAACATGCTGGATCCTACCGCTTCGCATCGGTTCGCATCGGTAAAAAAATAGTCCCAGACGACCCGGGACTATTCATCATTTCTCATCCAAGGATTCGCTAACGAGTCGCTAGCGAATCGTCATTAGCGCATTTGCGGGCTGCCAGGTGGGCAGTATTCGCCGTTGGGACCGACTCCACCAGCACCGCCAGGTCCAGGACCTTGAGCCCCACCGTATTGGTTCGATGGAACCGGGCGACTCGCATGGTAGAATCCAGGCCGACCCGAGGGATATCCAGGATGGATGTTCTGCTCGTGGATGCGGATGTGGCTCGGTGGCGTCGGATAGCTATATCCAGGCTGCTGACGAACCGTCATCTTCATCTTGTCGACAGGATCGGGAATGTGCATGTGGGTCTTGTTCTTCATCACATGCTGTTGCAATCCGGCTGGATGCCCGAATGGGATGTGCGGAGGACCAGGCAACCCAATCGGAGTGCCCGAGTAAGTCATCCCGTACTGTGGAGCCGTGACGCCGGCGACCATGTTCGGTGGAACGCTCATCGGATCGATTGGACGGCCGTCTGGGCCGCACAAGCCACCGGGGCCCATCATGCCACCGGGGCCCATCATGCCAGGCGCTCCGCCGTTGGCGTAGGCTGCAGCCGTAAGCTCGATGTCTTTGTTACCAAGGCGAACAATCGCCAGAATAGAACCTCGGCGGTCGGCTTCGATGATCGGATCCAGTCCTGGCTCGAGTCGTGTGCTGACCAACGTGTCGATACCCGAGATCACCTCACCCTGAAACTCAGGGTCTGGCAAGTAAATGACCTTGGTCACGAAGTTCCCCGACAAAGCTTGATCGAGGTCTTCCTCGGTAAACTGAATCGAGATCGCGTTGTGAGCAAGATAGGCTGCCGTGCGAGGATTCGAGTGACCGACCTCAACGGTAGGGTACAGCTCGACCCCTTCGCGTCCGGAGACATCCGTGAGTTTGAGTCGGTAGATGCCTCCCTGGGCGAATTCCAATCGTCCTGGGACGATCAAGCAATCGCTGGTAAAGGAACCATCACCAACAACGTCGTACGAAATCTTCATCGACTGGGGTTGATTGAACAGAATCTGAGTCGTGGGGGTCGGTACACCTGCCCCGTACCCAGGTACCGGAATTGTCTCAGGTGTCAAAACACCAGGACCAGGTCCACCTACCATCGGGCCAGGTTCGGCCAGACGTGCAGCAGGCGGCATATTGTGTCGAAATGCGGGTTCTCCCCCGAAGCTTGGTGCAGCCAAACCCAGCGCGGCTATCACGCTTAAAAACCTAATCTTTTTCATGCGATTCCCCTAGGAATGACTTGGGTCAAGCCAGCTTCGCGCTAGGCAGTTACGACCGATTGTTTCCACCTGGACGCGAACCCTCCTTGAAACCTACAATCCCACGCAACATTGCTATGGCTTGCAGATCCGTCAGGAGCCTCAAAAGCGGAATTCGAGGCGCGTCTGGAATCTATGTTCGGCACTACGCTTTCGTTTTCTTTGATAAAATCGGTACGACTCGACCATGGAAACCAGGTTTTCACTTGCTAGCATTTTCAAGCTGGCCGGATCACCCCCGGTCCTCCTGCTGGCACTGCTTCTAGCCGCAGCGATCCTCTGGAACCGTTCCGACCGACTTTTGGCCTCCCCTGCCCTCCCCTTTCCTGCTGCTGCTTTCCCTGATGCTGCAGGAACGCAATTGCCCCCAAAGCAATCCGCCCCAACTCCAGTACCCCTCGATCCATCGAACGGCCTTCCAAATCCCAGTCCCTTGGGTGGCTCGACCAGTGGTTCGTCCGACGCAATCACCCCGGTGACGACCGATCCGAACCAATTGGTCCTCGCGGCCGTTCGCCAAGCCGTCTGGGGCCCATCGATTTACTGCCGTGTCCAACAAACCACAAATGTCTACGGCCAACGCGCGCTGCTGATCGGCGAGCTTAAATCCGAGGCGCTCTCGAACTCCCCGATGCGCCGACTTCGGTACACCGCACGCGTCGCTGTCGGAGAAACCGCTTTCGATCTGCTCCAAGTCTCCGATGGTCGGATGATGTGGACAAAATCGAGCCCCAACTCACCCCCCAAACGTATCATTCTCGACCAAGTGCTTCAAAGCATCCCCAGCAGTATGCAGTACCCGGACACACGTCCTGAAGTCCATTTGCTCTTGGCCGTCGGGGGGCAAGCAGAACTGCTCCGAGGGCTCTATCACCGATACAACTGGTATAAGGCTGTCAGCGGCAAAATCGGCGGAGCAGACGTTTGGCAACTCGTCGGGCGACTTAGGACCGAGCCGACGCGAATCGCTGGCAACGCTCCGGTCGATAACATGAACAGCGACATCGGTAGCCCGTCACCGAATCTGCCGACCGAGGCTCGCTTGACGCTCAGTCGTTCGACCAAGCTGCCCTATTTTCCGTTCATCGTGGAGTACTTTCAACGGGCAGCGAAGTCGAGCACTGCGAAGTCTCCATTCGAATTGATGTCCCGGATCGAATTCAAAGACCCGTCGACCGAAATCCAATTCAGCGATAAGGACTTCGACCGATTCAACGAGACGGTCGAGGAAATCAAAGACGAGACTCAAGACTACCTGCCAACGGTTCGCTTAAGCACGGAGCCTTTCTCGCGGGTCAACCGTTAATCTATCGACCATTAATCTATCGACCGCTAATGAAGGATCTGCGAATTGCAATAGATAGTTTCTTGCGAACTATCAACCGGGAACGACCAGCGTCGCTTTGGTTCCCGTGTGGGCGATTTCCAGCGGCAGAAGGCCTCCCCAATCCCCATCGAGCTGATACCCCCCCTGCCCTTGCGAACTGACGACGCGCAATGCACAGACTCGGCACTCCCTCCAGCGAGGGCTCGTGCGGTGGGTCCCGAGTGCGACCCTTAGGTAGTTCCACAAGCCGACGATGGCGTTGCCCCCTGTGAGCATTCCGACGTCGAGCAATCCATCATCGCCAAGCGCGTCGTCGATGATATGAATTCCCGCAGCGTACCTTGGGACATTGAAAGCAAAGAGCCAATGGCACGTGCCGAGC
>Ga0315902_10001259_pt1 | contig 40800 bp, 35 predicted proteins | sample LakEriMetagenome_9_FD_203523 | JGI IMG/M metagenome (GOLD analysis project Ga0315902, IMG submission 203523) | Freshwater fungal communities from buoy surface, Lake Erie, Ohio, United States - Buoy 12 MA117 | ecosystem: Environmental > Aquatic > Freshwater > Lake > Lake biofilm | place: USA...
ATCGGACCTTCCTCGTGCGTCGTGAACAGGCCCTCGAGGCGGAGGCGAAACAGGCTGAGCTCTTCGACAAGAAACTGGCCCAGGAAGAGGTCTGGATCCGGACGGGGATCAAGGCCCGGCGAACGCGAAATGAAGGGCGTGTGCGGGCTCTCGAACAGATGCGTCGAGAACGGGCACAGCGTCGACAGAAACTGGGCAATGTCTCGCTGCAGGTGCAGGATGCCCAGCGTTCGGGAACCCTGGTGGCCGCCCTGGAAAAAGTCTGTGTGTCGTTTGGCGACCGACAGGTGCTCGATGGGGTGTCTGCCGCGATTTCACGCGGCGACAAGATCGGCATCCTGGGGCCCAACGGAGCGGGAAAAACGACCCTGATCCGGGCCCTGCTCGGGGAACTCCCGGTGGATTCCGGCACCGTGCGGCTGGGGACCAACCTGCAGGTCGCCTACTTCGACCAGTTGCGAGCCCAACTCGATGAATCAAAGTCGGCAGCCGACAATGTGGCCGAGGGGAATGACACCGTCCTGGTGAACGGCAAGAGCCGTCACATCGTCGGCTATCTCGGTGATTTTCTCTTCTCGAGGGAGCGGGCTCAGACACTCGTGCGGTTTCTCTCGGGGGGAGAGCGGAACCGATTGCTCCTGGCCCGATTGTTTACCCGGCCGGCCAATGTGCTGGTGCTGGACGAACCGACCAACGATCTCGATGCCGAGACGCTGGAGCTGTTGGAGCAGATGCTCGTTGATTACGTCGGCACGCTGCTGGTCGTGAGCCACGACCGCGAATTCCTCAACAATGTCGTGACCAGCACACTGGTTCTCGATGGAACCGGTCAGGTGCGGGAATATGCCGGGGGTTACGACGACTGGTTGCGGCAGTCGCGAGACAGCGGGGCTGGAAGTTTGCCGCCGACCGAAGACCGGGGCGTGCGTCGCCCGGGAGAATCGGGGGGAGCGGCTGGGAAAGGGGGAGAAACTCCTCCCGCCAAGCCACGGCGTTTGACATTCAAGGAACAGAAAGAGCTGGAAAAACTCCCCGCCGAGATCGAGTCGATGGAGGCCGAACAGGCCGACTGGCACCAGAAAATGGGCCAGCCGGGGTTCTATCAGCAGGATCCGGCGACGCTGACCCAGGCGAATGAACGGTTGCAGGAATTGGGAGAACGGTTGCAGCAGGCGTATGCGCGCTGGGAAGAACTCGAGCAGCACAACGCCGTTTGAGACGGTCTGCCTGGGGATCAGTTCTGCCAGGCAGAGGTATCAGATCGGCTTGGACTGCGGAATGGTCTCCGGAGTCTCGCGATGCTTTTCAACCCCGGCGACGGCGGACAAGTTGCCAAATTCCGAGGGAAGTCAGGGCCGTGAGAGTGATGACGATTGACGAGGGTTCGGGGACCACGTCGACGAAGGTGAGGAAGCTCTGGCGGTAGGTGAACCCACCCGTCCATGCTGCACGGGCCATTTCTTCCGCCTGGTTTCCGGTGGCCAGGGCACGGAGGTCAATTTCCACCTTCAGGCGGTAGGTTCCATCCGACTTCCATCCGACTTCCTCGTCCCAGGGATCAGCCGCGATGTTCGTGACGGGGCCGTTGTCGGTCTGGCTGTATTCGGCAAAGCGACTGGCGGTGAACAGGGTTGAGTTCTGATCGACCCCGGCGACTGCGGATTCGGTGTACTCGCCCAGTGCCTTGGCGTAGACCCTGTCGTTGACGCCGATGGTGTTGGTCAACCGACCGTTTGTGGTCAAGGAGGTCGAGGGCTTGGCGGTCACCGTGGCTCCCGGAGGACCGAGACCGGAAACGACGAAGTCGGCTTCGAAAACCACACGCTGTGTTTGTTGATACAACGCAGTCGAGTTGATCGCGATGGTTTCCGCCTTCAGTTGGGGCAAGGCTCCCACCTTCACTTCGATGTACTGCTTGGGATTCTGCGCCAGGGCGAGATTCCAGTTCCAGCCAAAACCACTCGCCACCGTGACCGATCCCGGGGCCGCCAGGGTCAGTACCGGATCCCCCAGCGTGGGGGCTGTCTGGACATCATTTCCACCCGCGTACCGGATCGTCGCATTGCCGGTCCAGCGTATGTCACCGGCCATCAATGGCGCACTGGCCAGCAGCAGGCAAGCCAGTACCAGGGGAGACACGATTCGCACTGTCGCAGGGGTGAACATCGGAACGCACCTTTCCACAGCAAGTCGTCTCGAAAGAATCCTGACTCCGGACAAAACCGGACAGGGGGACAGCACCGTTGCCATCCGCCCGATCCCCGACTCACCCAACTCCTGTTTTATAGTAATGAAACCTGCTGGAATTCGTGAGCGTTTGATCCACACAAAAGTTCAGTTGGCGTCTGGTTGCGACCCAGCCTGTTTACGCGTTCCGACTCGGAGCGAACCGGACCCCCAGAGACTCCATGTCCCGACGGGCCTGTTCCAGGCCATTTTTCAACCAGATCAGGTCGCACCCGCAGGTTGTCCAAAGGGCTCCCCGGTCGATGAGTTCTTTGACTCGGGCGGGGGTGCCGGCGGTGGTCCCCCAGGCTTTCCCATGACGGTCAGCCGCGGCGGCAATCTTCTTGAGGGCCTCGTCAATCAGCGGGTGTTGGAACTGACCGGGAATGCCTGCCAGGATCGAGAAATCTGCCGGCCCAAGCATGATCACGTCCACGCCTTCGACGGCAGCGATCTCGTCGACATGCTCCAGGGCCTTCGGATCCTCAATCTGGATGACAATCCAGGTCTCCTCATTGGCCTCGCGGATATAGTCGGCGAAGTCCCCCCGGCAATACGGCATGTCGGGGTTTCCACCGTCAAATCCCCGGGTTCCGAGGGGGCCAAATTTGCTCCATCGGACCACCTCCCGCGCCTCATCGGCCGAGTCGCAACGCGGGTACAGGATGCCGTGCGCTCCCGCTTCCAGCAGGCGTCCCATCCGCATGAATTCCCCCTTGGCCGGGCGTGCCATGATGTCGGCCTGGCCCACACGTGCCGCCCGCATCAGGCTCCAGGCGGTCTCTGCGCTGGTCGCATGATGCTCGAGATCCATCCAGATGTAATCGAAGCCGACAAGGCTGGCCAACTCGTACACGGTGGGGTCGGTGAGGTGCAGGGCCACACCCAGACACGGTTCACGACGGCGCAGTTTGGCTTTGACCAGGCTCTTTCTCATGGCGGGACATCACACGTGAGGTGGAATGGGAGGGGGAGGCCAGTTCGGGAAACCCAGGTCACTGGTCCCGCTGGCGGGATCAGCCGGTGTCACCCGGTCACACGCAATCGTGACCAGCGGATCACGTGGAGGCAATCCTCACGACACCAAAAGACGACCAGCAGTTCGCCGGGGCCGAGTTCCACGAGGCTGGGGTAGCCGCATCTTAGCGAACTCAACTCGTCGCTGGCATGCTGGCGACCACGCATTGTGTTCCCGGTTCCCTGCCAGATCGGGGTCTCGGCGAGATTGCGCCATGAGCCCTGCGGCAGGTCGGCCAACTGGGCCCACATTCCAGGACGGTCACAACGCCGGTAAACACACACCACGCGTCCATCGCACAGTCCCAGCACCTTGGCTGTTTCACCCTGCAACCCGTTTTCGCCCAGTGGCGAAAATGGTCCGGCAGCCGACCCGACGCAATAGGCCGACGGAAGGCTGCGTCCCGACGGTTCATGAAACCGCCAGACACTCGCCAGCAGGTCGTCCCCCGGCAAGCGGGTGACACCCACCTCCCACAGGATCACTCGCTGTGCGGAGGCATTGGCCAGGGGGATCCAGCCGGGCCAGGTGCCCCCCCGGTCGGTTGAGACCCAGGCCACCGCCTGCATGCCAAGAGGGCAATCTCCATCCCAGCCACGCCAGGTCGAGGTTGGCCAGAGCCAGCGGCCATCCGCACACTCCAAAACCGGGTGACAGAGCTCAAACGCAGGACCTGGCAGCGGTGAATCCAGTGGTTGCGGTGCACACCACCGGTCCCGGGCAGAATCGCGTCTTGTCAGGAACACATCCATCGCCGTGTAACCGAGGTTGGTCCGATTGACCAGCCCCTCCCCGGGATCGGGACGCTGCCAGCGAGCGCCGATCCCCACCCATTCTCCATTGGCCATCCGGCTGACCCGGATGGAATGTGTGCAGGGAATCGGTGGGTTCGAGTGACCCGCTCGCGATTCGAGCCAAGGGTCGACCAGCAAACGCCGTGGTGCAGACCAATGGGAACCGGCGTCGGATGTGGTCGTGAACCAGGTTCCATAGTCGAGAGATTCCACCGCCTCGCCGAGATCGAACGAGACAAACCACTCGTTCGCAGATAGTGCCACCAACGAGGGGTGCCAGGCGTGCCGGGAGCGCAGATGCGGGTGTGGATTGACATACACCACCCCCTCGCCAATGCACTCGATCACGTCTGGTCTCCCTCGGCAATTCGGGCCGGTGAATCGCTGTCACATTGTGCGGGGACAGGGTCCCCAAGTCCTGCCGCTGCCGGGGGAGTGTGCCGGGCAACATCTTCGTGCGGGTGGTTTCCCGGGGCCGCATACCACTCAATTCGTTCCCGGAGCCAGTCGATCGCCCCCGGATGTTCCAGCAGTCTTTTCCAATCGGCCGTCGCCGGTGACGGTTCCACTCCCGGGGGAATGGCGGACAAGGGAGTCCAGAGCGGTTCGAAAAAGGGGATGAGTCGCGCGGTCGCCCCCTGGAGGGGGCGAACCGACTCCAACAGTATCACGGCGGGCACCGCCAGACCGCGTTTTACCGCCTGGTTCGCGAGCCGGTCCAAAGCCCTCCCCGTGTGGGACTGGGGATCAAGAGGCGCGGGGGAGGGGATCGCAAAGGCCCGCTGCCACCAGGACACATGCAGCGGATTCACGAGCAGCCTCCGGAAGTCAGGCCAGTGAGAGACCGAAGAGGCGGTTGGCGTTGATGGTGGTCAGTTCTCCGACCTGTTCCAGATCGAGGCCGAGTACCTCGGCGAGCGTTTCGGCCGTCATCCGGACGTGAGCCGGTTCATTTCGCTTGCCACGCACTGGCTGGGGAGAGAGGTAGGGAGAGTCGGTCTCCACCAGCAACCGGTCGTGTGGGATCTGCCGGGCCAACTCACGCAGTGCGGCCGACTTCTTGTAGGTGAGGATTCCGGAGAAGGAAATCGAGAGTCCCATCCCGACACACTCACGGGCTGTCTCCAGGGAACCGGCAAACGAGTGCATGACTCCCCGCAGTGGACCTTCGGCGGCCGCCCGTCGCAGTTCTTCGAGGACTGGTTCCTCGGCCTCCCGGCAGTGGATGCAGACAGGCTTCCCCAATTCCCGTGAGAGGGCCAGGTGCCGTCGAAACCATTCCCGTTGCAGGTCGAGGGGAACGGTCTTCCAGTAGAGGTCGAGCCCGGTCTCGCCAATGCCGACCACCCGTTGCTCGCGGGCGAGTCGGGAGATGGCGATCCAGTCTGCATCGGAAGCCTGGGTCACGTAGTTGGGATGGACGCCCACCGCGGCGAAGATCTCGCGGTGTCGAACCGCGAGTTCAACGGCCCGCTGGCTCGTGGACAGCAGGGTGCCAATTGTCACGATGGCGACCACCCCCTGTTGTGCAGCCCGCTGGAGAATTTCTGTTCTCTCGGCGTCGAACGACTCTTCGTCGAGGTGCACGTGCGTATCAACAAGCCGCATGGCAGGACCTGCGGTCGTCAGGCTGCGGCACCGGCGGGGGCCGCCAGTTGCCGGATCCGGGCGAGATGGCGTTCGACCATGCCGATCGCCTCATCGAGCAACCGTGATGCTTCCTGATCTTGAGACACAGCCTGCCGGTAATAACGCAGGGACTGGTCGAGATCGGCATGCTCACTCACCATTCGCTGCAGAAAGAAGGGGAGCGATGCGTAGTGCAGGGCCGAATTGTCGGGGTAGGTCCCGAGATCGACGGGCAAGCCGCTCGAATCGAGATGATGAAAGATCCGGGACACGATTCCCCGTTCTTCGGCAGCCATCTGACGAACGGCGGTCTCGGTCTCATCGGAACCGGCAGCCGCCCAGGGCCACGACTCCCCCGCGTATTGCAGCAGGCTGCGATACACCTCGATCAGGGCAGTATTCAGGACGGCATTACTGCTCACTTGGGGGCCTCACTCACCACGACGATGGGCAACAGGTGCCGGGACAGACAAACAGGAACGCAGACGAAACTCACCCTGCCACAATCACGCCTGCAGCAGCCAGCGAGCCACATCTTCAGCGACCCGGCTGATGGGGTCAACCGCGATCCCCAGCAGGATGACAGGCAGGCTCACCAGCAGGGCATAACAGCCTGTGTCGGAGGTCAGTTCCGCCTGGACGGGGCGATTGTCCGCTGCCGGCTCATCGATGAAGGCGTGCTTCAGGACCCGCAGGTAGTAGAACAGGCTGAAGACCGTATTGAAGAGCCCCATCACCAGAACGAACCACATGACCCAGTGCACCTTGGCCGAGGCCATCACCGAGAAAAACACCATGAACTTGCCAAAGAATCCGCCGAACGGGGGGAGACCAATCAGGCTGAAGATGCAGATCAGCAGGCAGATCGCCAGCACGGGTGACTGCCGCACCAGTCCCGAAAAATCCCCAAGGTTTTCGCTGAACTTGGCATTGCGCACAAACGCCACGATCGCGAAGACTCCCAGGTTCATGAAGAAATAGACGACGAGGTAGTACAGGAGCCCCTGGATACACTTCGCTGCGGCTTCAGAGCGATCCAGGGCCGTGAACTGATCACCCAGCGGGGCATTGAGCAGAATGGCCATCGCACCGATGGCCATCAGCATGTAACCGGCGTGGGCAATCGTTGAGTAGGCCAGCATCCGCTTGATGTTGGTCTGGCCATACGCGGCAAGGTTGCCGAAAGTCGTGGTGACCACCGCGATCAGGGAGAGGGCAATTCCCACCTGCATCGAAAGCGAATGCACCCCTCCGGCCGTCACTGCCGGTCCACCGACCAACGCCAGGACAAATCGGGTCAACAGTGCAAATGCTGCCCCCTTGCTGGCGACCGAGAGGAAACCACCCACCTCAGCCGAGGCCCCTTCAAACACGTCGGGCGCCCAGAAATGAAACGGGAAGAGCGACAGTTTGAATCCAATGCCGACCAGCACCATCAGCACGCCGACGGCGACAGTTCGGGCCGTGGGGTTGGCCAGTGAAAAGCCATCCCGGGAAATCTCCACCAGTGCGGGAGCCAGATCTGGCAGTGAAGCCGTCCCCAGCAGTCCGGCCAGCAGGCTGATGCCATAGAGCATCACCCCGGCCGCACCGGCTCCGTAAATGACGTACTTCAGGGCTGCTTCGCTGGCTGTCTTTCGTCCCTTGAGGAAACCCGCCATGGCATAGCTGGGGACCGATGTCATCTCGATCGCCAGGAAAACCATCAGCAGGTGATTGGCGGAGACCATCAACAGCATGCCGAGGGTGGAACCGAGCAGAAGCGTGTAAAAGTCGGGCGCATCCTCGTTGTCGGGAATACCAGTCACGATGGTCAGGTAGACCACGAACGCCAGGAACAACAACAGGAAGATGCGGAAGAAGACCGTGAACGGGTCAAAGATCATCAAACCCGTGAAGAGCAGTTTCGGCTCCAGGGTGCCATTGCCGAATTCTCGGAACTGCAGGACCGAAAAGCCCAGTGCCAGCACCGTGCCCACCATTGCAACCAGCGAGCCGGGCAGAAGTCGGTCGCAGTTGAACAGCCGCACGAACAACAGCGCCAGGATCGTGCCGACCACGCAGAGTTCCGGCGCGAACGGCTGGAGTGAACCCAGCGTGTCGGCCGTCAGATTGTTCAGCAGTTGGGTGATGGTCATTGCCGTCTGTTCGGGCCGCGGCGCGGAACCGATCGAAGGGATGCAAAAAAGGGCAGGCTGCCGGGCAGTTCCGGGGGCCGATCAGCGGCCGAGCAGGGTGGTCAGGGCGGCCGTCCCCAGGGACTTCGCCGAGTACATGTTGTCGACCAGCAGGCTCACCGAGGCCTGCATCTGGTTGAAGACGAGGTTGGGGAAGATCCCCATGATGATGCAGAGTCCCAGCAGGATTGAGGCGATCAGGGCTTCGTTCCAGGTGATGGGAGTAATCGCTTCAGGGTGCGGCCCCTTGTACTCCGCTCCCAGAAACACCCGCTGAACCGCCCACAGGATGTAGCCCGCGGTCAGGATCACCCCCGAGGCGGCGATGATCGCGTAGACCTTGCTGAAGTTCCACGAGCTCAGAACCGAGAAGACTTCGCCGATGAACCCACACATGCCGGGCAGACCGAGACCTGCGAAAAACAGCCCGACTGCCAAGCCACCGTAGAGCGGCATCAGACCCATCAACCCGCCAAACTTGTTGAGATCACGGTGGTGAACCCGGTCGTAGATGACCCCCACCATGAAGAACATGCCCGGCGAGGAGATTCCGTGGGCCAGCATCTGGAACATGGCGGCCTGCATGCCCATGTTCCAGTAATTCTTCGATTCCTCTCCGGCGGCGCCGTCGCTCAGTTTCCATACGGCAATCCCGAGCAGGACATAGCCCATGTGGCTGACCGAACTGTACGCGACCAGTCGCTTGAAGTCGGTCTGGGCCATCGCGGCGAACGCCCCGTAGATGATGCTGGTCACGGCCAGCACCACCAGCACATGCGAGGCGTAATAGGCCCCCACGGGACAGATCGGGAAGGCAATCCGCATGATCCCGTAGCCACCCATCTTCAGCAGCACCCCCGCCAGGATCATCGAGATTGGCGTCGGGGCCTGGACGTGGGCATCGGGCAACCACGTGTGGAACGGGAAGACCGGAACCTTGATGGCAAACCCGATGAACAGCAGGATGAAGGCCGTGATCTGGACAAACTGCGTGAAGCTGAAGCCATCGATCCGTCCCTGCCCAATTTCCTGGAGCTTCAGGATGTCGAACGACCGGCCGCTGTCGAAGTACAGCATCAGCATGGCGATCAGCATCAGCACGCTGCCGACCAGGGTGTAGAGGAAGAACTTGATCGCGGCATATTCGCGGCGTTCTCCCCCCCAGATCCCGATCAGGAAGTACATCGGCAGCAGCATCACTTCCCAGAAGATGTAGAACAGGAAGAAGTCGAGGGACATGAAGACCCCCAGCATCCCTGTCTCCAGCAGCAGGAACAGGATCAGGTATCCCTTCACCTGCTTGCGGATACTCGTGGAGGCGGCCAGGGACAACCAGCTGATCAGGCTGGTCAGCAGCACCAGCGGCATGCTGATGCCGTCCAGTCCCAGCTTGTAGTCGACGTTCCAGGATTTGATCCAGGGGAGCGAGACCGACATCTGCATCTCGGCCTTGGAGGGATCAAACCCAAACCAGGCGAGCAGCGTGAGGACGAAGGTCGCGCCGGCGACGATGTTCGCGAACGACCGCATGCCGTCGTCAGACTTCGGATTGAAGAGCGACAGGATGAGAGCGCCGATCGCCGGCAAGAAGATGATCGCGCTCAGCAGGAAGACAGGATCGGGGGTCATGGGAGTCTGAAAACGTGTTCCTGAGCGAAGAGCCGCGGAAAAAACCGTGTTGGTGACAGGGAGTGAGTCGGTGGATCAGGAGCCAAACACCTGGGCCAGCACCCAGATCCCCACCACACCCAGCACGATGAACATCACATACTGCCGAAGTTGGCCGGTCTGTAATCCCTTCAGACCCATCCCTCCCGCGTACGTCGTCTTGGCCGTCCAGTTGACCAGGCCATCAACGATCTGCTCGTCGAACACCCGATCCCAATGGGCCACCACAAGTGCCAGCCGCGACAGACCATGCAGGATTCCATCCAGCACGACCCGGTCGATCCCGGCGACAAACCGGGCCACCACGTGAACCGGCTTCACAAACAAGGTGTCATACAACTCGTCGAACCACCACTTCTCCGAAAGGAAGGTGTGCAGTCCGGTGAACTGTCGCTTCACGTCGGCCGGATTCACCCACCGGGCCCCGTAAAACACGTACGCCAGGAAGGTTCCAAGGCTCGCAATCACCAGGGCATAGAGTCCCGCCCGGGCGTGCCGGTCGTGGATGGCGTCATGCGTGGGCATGGTCAATCCCGAAGGAGCGCTGGCGACAAGTTCATGGGGCAGGGTCGAGGGCTCACTGGCCGACAGCAGGCCAAACAGCGGGCCATGTTCTCCACCGACCGCACAGAAAGCGGCCAGGACAGACAGTACCAGCAACGGAACGGTCATGATCCACGGAGACTCGTGGGCATGCTCGTACACGTGGTGATCACGCGGTTCGCCAGCAAAGGTGTAAAACCAGAGGCGGAACATGTAGAAGGCCGTAATCCCAGCCCCCAGCAACGGGAGGTAGAACAGGAGCAGATGGGAGGGATTCAACTCGGTGAAGGTCAGGGCTGTCGCGACAACCGCATCCTTCGAGTGATAGCCTGAGAAGGCGATCACCCCGGGAATGGCAAGACCCGCAATCGCAATCACCCCCACAAGCATCGTGTAGGCGGTGATCGGCATCTTTTTCCTCAGGCCCCCCATCCGGGGCATTTCCTGCTCGTGATGGCAACCGTGGATCACGCTGCCCGATGCCAGGAACATCAGCGACTTAAAGAAAGCGTGCGTCACCAGGTGGAACAGACCGGCCGCCCAACCTCCAACCCCCAACCCCAGCATCATGTAGCCCAGCTGGCTGATGGTCGAATACGCCAGGACCCGCTTGATGTCGGTCACAACCACGGCGATGGTTGCGGCAAGGAAGGCGGTGATGCACCCGATGTAGGCGATCGTCAGAAGTACTTCCGGAGTGAACATCGGATAGAACCGACCCGCCAGGTAGACACCGGCGGCCACCATGGTGGCAGAGTGCACCAGGGCCGAGACCGGGGTTGGTCCCTCCATGGCGTCGGGCAACCATGTCTGCAGCGGGAACTGAGCGCTCTTCCCGATGCAGCCGGCGAAAATGCCGAGCCCCGCCGCCACCAGCAGGTAGTAGGGAATGGTCCGTGCCTCGTGCGGCCCGTCCGCTGCTCCCTCTTCAGGAAGTCCGGAACTCAGCAGCACCTTGTCGCCCGATTCGGTCACATGCATGTGACCATGGTCGTCCCGCAGCATCTGGAACAACCCGGGAGTCGGAGAGGTGTTGTTCACACCCTCGTAACGACTGTGGAATTGGAAGGTTCCGAAGTTGGTCCAGAGAATCATCAGCCCGATCAGGAACCCGAAGTCCCCGACACGGTTCATGATGAACGCCTTGTTGGCCGCCGTCGAAGCCGACTTCCTCTCGACATAAAAACCGATCAGGAAGTACGAACAAACCCCCACCAGTTCCCAGAAGACAAACACCATGAAGACGTTGCCTGCCAGCACCAGCCCGAGCATGGAGAAGCAGAACAGCGACAGAAAGGCGAAGAACCGATAGAACCGTCCCGGGCGATGAAAATGCCCATGGCTGGTATGGACCTGATGGTCTTCGTAATTGTCGGTCAGCTCATCGCTCATGTACCCCATCGCAAACAGGTGGATGCAGGTGGCAATGAAGGTGACCATGGTGAACATCACCAGCGTCAGGCTGTCGATGTAGTAATCAATGGCCACCCGCAGTGAACCAAAGTTCGCGAGGGTGTAGATCGTGTTGGTAAAGGGGCCCATCGCCTCGCGGGCCGCCGGGCTCACACCGGCAGGCTCAGGCACCGCAGGCGCGGCATTGTGGGCAGCGTTGTGGTGTACTTCGTCGTCGTGGTGCTCGCCATCATGGGCATGATCGCCATGAGCATGATCAGCATCCGACGCAACACTGGCCGTGGCAGCATGGGATGTGTCGTGATGTCCCGCCACCGCCTTGACCGCCGCCCATTCTGTCGAGAAGCCCCAGATCAGCAGGGCGGACAGGCTGCAGACAAACGCAGTCGCAATGCAGCCGACCGCGATGTACGCCGCCGTCTTGCTCTTCCGGGTTCCCCAGAAGCCGGCGAAGATTTCAATCGCGAACCCGCACAGGGGCAGCAGCCACGCAATCATCAGCAGGCTGCTGAGCGTTGTTCCAAGTGAAGATGGGCCAGGCATGGCAGAAGTTGGAAGGCGGCACCGCAGTCACAATGACCTTACTGGCCAGAGGAGAGCGGGTTGGTGTTGGGTCAGGCAGTCAGTGCAACGGGACGGGCGGAAGACCGGGGCTCAGCCCTTGAGCTCATCAGCCCGGTCGACGTCGATCGTCAGGTGGTTGTTGTAGAAGTTCAGGGCAATCGCGAGGGCAATCGCAGCTTCCGCCGCCGCCAGCACGATCACGAACAGAGAGAAGACCTGCCCATCCATCCCCAGGGGGGTATGACGTGCGAAGGCCACAAAATTGAGGTTGGCTCCGTTCAGCACCAACTCCACTCCCATCAGGATCCCGATGGCGTTGCGCTTGGTGGCCATGCAGACCACACCGCAGACAAACAGCACTGCCGCGACGAACAGGTACATGTTCAGGTCGGCGGCAGGAGCGAGGAGGGCGGCTTGTTCTGTCTGGGTCATCTCAGGTCAGCAACACAGCGAAAAGAAAAAAGACACAGCCACTTCGCAACAGCATGCGACTCGGGTCGCGGAAGGTCACGTCGCAGAAGAAGTCGCAGCATCCCGCCGACGCTTGGTCCGGGCGAGATAGGCGGCTCCAATCAGCACCACCAGCAGGTGCACCGAGACAATCTCAAACGGAAGCAGAAAGCCGGGACTCAAAGTGCCGCGACTGGAGCCAAGATCCTTGGGATTCGCCCCCAGGAACTTCATTCCCAATTCCCGCGTTGTGTTGCCGTCGGCGGGATTGTTGAACCCGACACCAACCGTTTCCCCAGCCGATCGGGGACCGCGGTTCCCCCAGTCCACGGAAATCGCGGACGACAACAGCACTCCCAGCAGCAACAACCCGACCACACCACCCAGCACGAGTTCTCCGGGACGTGACCGGATTTGCAGAAATGGACCGCTGGCGGTCAGCATCACGCCGAAAATCAGCAGCACAAGAGTGCCACCGACATAAATCAGCAGTTGGGCTGCCCCGACAAAGTCAGCGTTCAATGAGAAGAACAGACCTGCCGTTGCAGCCAACGAGAGAATGAGCCAGAAGGCCATTCGCACAACATTCTGGCTGACGACGACAGCCACCGCACAGGCCACGGCCATCAGGGCGAAGACGTAGACGGCGCCTCCCTGGAACATCCACGCCACCGCATCAATCGGAGCGGAAAGCCACTTCATGACTGCACCTGCGTTTCTTTCACCGCTTCGGGAGCCTGTCCCGCCTGCTTGTCATCAATTGTCTGCTCCACAGCGGCCGCAGGTTCTGTCGCTGCTGGCCGAATGGTCGACTCAGACTGGACCGGAACGAGGTCGGGGCGGAATGCCTGGTTGGCCTTGGGGGCCCCCAGGTCCGAACCCAGCACATTGACCGAGTCGAGCAGGGTGGTCCGCCCTGTGAACCGATGGATGGCCAGTGGCCACAGCGTGATCCCCAGGAAGAGGAAGCAACTGATCGGCAACAGATACTTGAGGCAAGTCGTCATCACCTGATCGATACGCAACCGGGGAAGCGTCCACCGCACCCACATCTGCACGAACACCAGCAGACATCCCTTGGTGATGAAAATCGACGAGGCAATGATGTTGGCAATCAGGAACCCGGCCCCACCCTGCGCACGCAGTGGATCGAGTACCGCCTTCTCTAGGCCGATCCCCGAGTTCCAGCCCCCCAGAAAGAGGGCGGTCGCAATGCCGCTGACTGCGAACATGCTGGCGTATTCCGCCATGAAGAAATACGACCAGCGAATCCCGCTGTACTCAGTATGGAAACCGGCGACCAGTTCGCTCTCAGCCTCGGCCAGATCGAATGGAGCCCGTTTCACGCTGGCAGTCGCCACCGTGAAGTAGACGAAAAAGGCGACGAAGCAGAACGGGTCGTGCAGCACCATCCAGTTGAAAATGCTGCCAGACTGCATCCGGCTGATTTCCGACATGCTGAGAGTCCCCAGTGCCGTGACTGGCACCAGGGCACAGATTGCCATCGGAATTTCATAACTGACAACCTGGGCCGCCTCACGCATCCCGCCGAACAACGACCACTTCGAGCCGCTCGAGTAACCGGCGAAGATCACCCCCATCACCTCCAGCGACATGATCGCCAGGATGAAAAAGATTCCAATATCGAGGTCCTGGGCGATCCAGCCATCTGCCCAGGGGAGAACCAGAAACGCTGCAAAAGAGGCGACAAAAACCAGGTAGGGCGAAACGCGGAACAGCATCCGGTCGGCCGCCTCGGGACACAGATCCTCTTTCTGGATCAGTTTCACGCCATCGGCCAGGGTTTGCAGCCAGCCGAACTTCCCACCCACCCGGGTTGGGCCCAGACGATCCTGGATGCGGCCGGCAACCTTGCGTTCCAGCCAGATGTAAACCAACGGGGCCACGCCGAAGAACCCCAGCACCAGCGCGGCATGAATCAGGGCCGTCAAAGCGTAGGCCCAGGTGGAGTCGATGTACTGCGCCAATAGCTCGGCGATCGACGCGGCCGCCAGCACCGTGCTCATCCCAGAAGTCTCGTCATCAGCCAATGGACTGCCAGCGTCGCCCCGCGACACCGCGCTGTTCCGAACCGCACATTCTCAACCGCACATTCTCAACCACACCGTGTCAACCGCACCGAATCACGCGTCGCGATCGAACGTCTCAACTCGCAGACTCACTCTGCCATCTCACGCGGTTGACAGTGAGGTCGCACCCCGCGAGGCGGGCCCGATATTGACACATGGTTCCGGGGGATTCAAGTCACCCCCGGTGGGTTATCGGATGTGGGAATCATCCTTAACTCATGCGAACGCGAGAGCTTAGGGAAACCTTGCCGGGGCTGATGCCCCCCCGGCACAGCATCTGTCAACCAGATTCATCCGGGCATCAAAGCTACGACTCCACTCGCGCTCAGTGGCAGGCTCCGACTATGTTGAGGCAGACGTTCGGCGACACTTTTGACATATTAGCCTCCCGGTCTACCCCGTTTCTTCCCCAGGCTTGGCCAAACACGATGTCCGACCTCCCGTCCATTCCCGAGGGGCATCCCTTGGCCAAACCACTGCTCCCCTGGATGAAGGGGTTGCTCCGGTTTGCCGCTGGATTCAACATCTGTGCAGGCCTGCACATGCTGGTGCTCTACCACGAGACCTACAAGGTCATCGGGATGCCCAAGCCCGAAATCCAGTTCCCAATCCAGTTGGTGGGGTTGCTGGTGGCGCTCTTCGGAGTGGCCTATTACCTCGTTGCCCGTCATCCTCTGCGAAATCGGCAGATGCTGGCGCTGGGGTGGTGGAGCAAGTTTCTCGGTTCCTGCCTGGGACTGGGGTACATCTTCCTGGGGAAGCTCCCCCCTCGATTTTTCCTGGTCTTCTTTTTCGCCGACATTATTTACCTCTGGCCATTTTATCTGATCATCCGTCGATTGAATGCGGTGGCACTGGAACGGTCGGAGACGGACCAGGCCCGTTGAATTGCCATCGATTGCCGGGGCGCGCTCGGAACCCTAGCATCGAATTTGAACTGCAACAGCTTTTCCATTGGACCTCCAGCAGGTACCGCTTCTCATGTCTCGTTCCCCGGTAATCTCGATTGTGGGCCATGTGGGCGTATGGCTTCTCCTGGTGGCGTCCCCTCGTTGGGATGCGGCCTGGGCCCAGGATTGGCCGCAGTTTCGGGGGCCGAATGGGCAGGGGGTGATCCCGGCGGTCGAGATTCCCGAAGAGTTCGGGGAGGAGACCAACCTCCGATTCAAGATTGAGATTCCCGGCAAGGGTTGGTCCTCGCCCGTGGTGTCCCAGGGGATCTGCTGGTTGACGACCGCTGTTCCGATCGAGGCAGATCCTGCGCGTCTGGCCGAAATCCGGGCGGAGCTTCTCAAGAAGAATCCGATGGCCGCCCAACTGGAAGTCCTCGCGGCTGTCAGCCTGCGGGTGGTGGCCGTCGATCTGGCCCAGCAGAAAATCATCCATGATATCGAGCTGTTCGAAGTCGAAGAGCCCGAGCCAATCCACTCCCTGAACAGTTACGCGTCACCCACCCCGGTGATCGCCGGGGGGCGCCTGCTGTGTCATTTTGGCAACCTCGGGACTGCTGCAGTCGACCTCGCCACCGGAAAGGTGCTTTGGAAAACCCGGCTCCCCCTGGAGCACAGCGTTGGTCCGGGCAGCACACCGGTTGTGGTGGATGACCGGTTGATCATTCCCTGTGATGGAGTGGACCGTCAGTTTGTGGCCGCTCTGGATGTGGCCACCGGCCGGGAATTATGGCGGGTCCCCCGTCCGCGGATGTCGGGAGACAATGGTGATTTCCACAAGGCGTTCAGCACTCCACTGGTGATTGGAGAGGGGACTCGGCGGCAGGTGATCATTCCCGGAGCGCAATGGGTCGTCTCCTACGATCCCGCTACAGGCAAGACTCTCTGGCAGGTTCGCCACGGGGATGGATTTTCCAATTCCCCCCGCCCCGTGTTCGCCCATGGTCTGGTGTTTGTCTGTACGGGGTACATGAATCACGAACTGGTGGCGATTCGTGTCGACGGTGAGGGGGATGTCACCGAGACCCACATCGCCTGGAGAATGAACAAGCAGGTTCCCCCGATGTCTTCCCCCGTGGTGGTTGGTGATTTCCTCTATATGGTTTCGGATCAGGGGGTTGTGTCGTGTCTCGAGGCGCGAACGGGAGAAGTGCGGTATCGGGAACGGCTGGCCGGGAATTACAGTGCTTCGCCATTGGCAGTGGGGGACCGCATTCTCTTCCTGAGCCGATCGGGGGATGCCTCCTGGGTGGGGGCCAAGCCGGAATGGAATCTGCGCCGGACCAACCACCTCGAGGGGCAGTTGATGGCCAGTCCCGCTGTCGCCCTGGGAACGTTGCTGGTCCGCAGCGACTCGCACCTCTACGGTTTCCCTGCCAACGGCAGGTAAAAACGACCGCGCAGTGGTGTCAGAGGCTGAATTCCGCCAATCACCGTGCTGCCGGTCTCACAGTGATTCCGTCACCAGCCCCGATCCGTGGCAGGCACGTCTTCGACAATCGGTCGCGTCGATTTAAGTTGATTCTGTCGGAATGGGAATTCTGCGAGAGTTGATTTCCTCAGTCCGCAAATGCAAAAAGGCCAGCCGACGATAACGGCTGACCTTTTTACGAATCCAGAACTTCTGGAAAGGGCTCGCTGGTCTCGATTGGCCAACCCGAGTCTGTTCAGTTTGAAAAACTGTTCAGGTTGGCTGACCAGATCTCATAGACAGACCGCCCGAATCTCATCGGGCACCCCGCCATCTCATGGGATGACATGGCGAAGTTCGATCTCTGCGACCGGTGAGAACCCGGCCGAATGTGATGATCAGAAATGCGTCGCCGACTACTTCTTGGCCGCCTTGCCCGCACCCTTGGCCGCCTTTCCTGCAGCGTCTCCCTCTTCCTTTTTCTTGACCTTCTTCTTGGCCGAGATCTTCATGACCCGGGTCTTGGGGAGACCAATCACCGACTGGCCATCCTTCCAGGTTTCCTGGGATTTCATCTGGTTGACCCGCTCTTCACGCTTCAACACATTGCGCGAACGGACGAGTCGTCCCTTCCTCTTCAGGCTCTTGTCGATTGCCACGCCACGAACTCCTGCCGGGATTCGGCGGGAGACCTCCCGGGAATCGCGGCCACTGTGAATGCGAACAGGGGGGTGCTGGAATGCATTTCCGGGCACCGGTTTCGAAGTGGGGAAGTGTACCGAGGGGCATGTCGGCTTGCAACCACGGCAAATCGGTGTGTCAGTCCCCATTAGAAATGTCAGAGTGCCATTGGGGTGGGCTCCGCATCAGTGAGCGCAGCAGACACCGAGTTCCACGCTCCCGCGATGCCGAGTAAGTCCGGTGCAGACGCGTCTGGCGTCTCTCCTGCGGCTCGCCCGTGGACCATGCCGGTCATTCGGAGATTGCACGGGCCGGGCGGGACAAACTCGGGAACCACCGACCATTTGCCCGTTGTGGTATTGTGCTGCCACCGTGGAATGACTTCCGCAACAACCTGCGTCCGTCAGCGGGCATCGTGATCCGCGGGCGGCCGTTCGGGTTGCTCGTCCGATGTTACCGTTTTTGACCTCCGGGAGTTTCACATGAGTCGGCTGTCTCGAACGCTGTGTCTGTTGGTGGCTGTGATCATGAGCGGTTCGGCCTGGGCTGGACCGATTGGTCCGTTTGATGACGGTGAGGCGTACCTGCCCCCGGGGCCGGTGGCGAAGTGGATCCAGACCCGGTGGAAGACCGATGTGGGGGGACACATTTACACCGGGACCGATCTTATCCACATCAAGAAGGATGGGTCGATCGACGTCTACACGAAGGTGGATCTGTTTATTCTCCCCGGCGGGGGAGGGGGTGGGGCCGGGACCACCCCCGACGATGTCGACCTCGTCACCATCTATGGCAAGCAGGCACCCGGCACACCCAAGACCGGGTTCGCCTCGACCGATCTGGTGAGCTTCGACCCGGACGCCGCGATTGGATTCGACGGCAAAGAACGGCACTGGGGAGGAGCAGGAAGTGGTGTGGAGTACGTCTCGTACTCGGAGCAGTGGGTGGTCGCCAATCAGTTGCCCGTGGTGCTGCCGGGGGCGGATCTGTCCGGCTTCGACACCACCTCAGCGACCGACCAGTACCGGGTCTATCGGACGACGGCCCCGCTGGCCGACTTTGCCGTCCCCGAGCCCTCCACCTGGGCGTTGGCCGCCGTGGGCCTGGCGGGCCTCGTCGCGCAGTCGCGGCGGACACGGCGGCCCCGCACACCCACCCAGACCGCGTGACCCCGGCGTCTGCGCCGGAACCAGTCCACCGGGCGAATTCATTGGGCGAATTCATTGGGCGAATTCATTGGGCGAATTCATTGGGCGAATTCATTGGGCGAATTCATTGGGCGAATTCATTGGGCGAATTCATTGGGCGAATTTCGCGTTCCCATCCGGGCGACACCCATCGCCGCTGGACAGAACAATGGTTGACGCCGGTTTGTCGGCACTGGTTTCTTCGCAAAACAGTCATGCGGACTGAGATCCGCAAGATGCCCCTCAATACGGTAAAGCCGGTGTAAAGCCGGTGCCAACCAATGGAATAAAGCCGGTGCCAACCAATGAGCGAAATGCTGATCGGGCCGGTTACGAAAACAATGGTTGGCACCGGTTTCGGGCAGTTGGCACCGGTTTCGGGCACCGGTGTCAGAGCGGAAAATAGCGGATCTGTTGTCGATTTTGGGTGTCAGTAGCACCCGGCGGGGAATGGGCCTTGATCGGAGGTCACCCGCCGTACTGACTCACAGGAGAGATCCGATGACTGAGAAAGAGGCAAGCTACCACGAAGTGCGCAGCGCGGTTCGAACTCAGGCAATCACTGACTTTCGTCCACCAATCGTCCCCACATTGTATTTTCTCAAGCTCACCCGAGAGTCGGTGGCGATCAGGTTTCAATTGAGAGAGAGCGGGGCAATCGCCGGTCGTGTGTCTGGTGGCAAAGAATCTCCACCAAACACGGACTGGCTGGCCTTCGTCCCCTGGATCCAGCGTTTTTGACGGCGCAGGGCCTCCCTTTTCATAGACTCGGGACGCCCTGCAGCATGGCGGAAATGTCCATCAAAAACTTGAACCATCGGCATCCAGGATTCTCCGGGCATTCCCAATCGCTTCGCCAAGGGAGCCAGATCGTCTGGGATCTTTCCGCGTTTGTCCTTTCGCCACTGACGGCCGGTCCATTCCAGCAATTGCAGGTACTGAGTGAAACTCATGTTGAGGCATCCGAGATTGGATGCCCGACTGTTGGGGATCGCCGTCTGCACTGTCTGCTCAGTAATTTCCAGTGGTGACAACCACGCCGCCCGCCCCGACTGCTGCGCTTCGACCAGCAGATCTTCGAGGCGGACATAACAGATGGCTGAATCAGCGCGAGGCACAACAGCAGATGGATTCTGAGGCGACGAAACGGTCTCTGGTGGATCATCGCACTGTCGTGGCTCCACCAGCACAACTTCTGAAAAAAACTTGATTCCCAATGATTCCAGGTACGTTGGATCCTGCTGATTCAGAAGAGGCAACATGTTTTGCATCGCACCTTGCAGGCGCTCAAAGCAGGAAGTAAACCGACTGTCCTCCGGCGACAGGACGATGCCCGCTCGGATCGGATTGAGATCAATGTAGGCCATGCAGGCTGCAATGGCCGACTCATCGAGCAGTCGCTGCAATTTGAAACGACCCTCCCAGAATCGCCCCTTCACTTTGTCTTCCCGGTTGGCCCGTCGGGCAATGGGCTCTGCCAGAAACCGCATCAGCCAGGAGACGCTTGAGAGCCGTCGGCGAATCTCGGCAAGACGACGTGGGCGTTTGACGATCGCCGCCATATCAGCCCGGGATGGTTCATCAGCCAATTGCCGACTGCCTGGCTTCCGTGGCGGGCAGAGTCGATACCACCGGCGGGCCACCTCTTCCGCCGACCACTGCTCGACCAGATCGGGGCGGTTCCTGACCATCAGGTGAAAGTGGTTGTCCATGACGCAGAAAGCCAACAGGTCCAGTCCCATTGTCGATGCCAGAAATGCCATCCGCTCCTGGATCCAGACACGACGGTATTCAAAGTTACGACCTGTTGATGCGTTGCGACCGCACAAGTACGCACCACGGACACATCGATTGATGCAGTGATAGACGCCGATTTCTGCGGCATCAAAAACCTGACTTCGGGGGACGCGTGGCATGTCCAAACTCCATCCGGCAAACTGGTCAAAGCAATTCGTGCTGGAACTGTATGTACACCTGATTTTATTGTCATATATGGATTGCAAAAAATATTCAAGAGTACACATTTATGACTGCGGCACATCTGAGAACTGTCAGGTTTCTGGGAGGTAAAGTGGACCAATAAACAGTTAATCCGGGACGGGTTTGGGATTCAATACAATCGAGTTGCCTTCGTATCAGGGTGTATTGAATTGATGATGCACTCACTATGGATGCTGATGGGAAGGAATTGATCTCATAAAAAAACCTCGACAGGATTCGGTATGTGCACCTTCTGATGGAAGGTCTTTTTAGTGATAAGTCCCCCATGCCCTTTTCGTTGCTTTGGCAGGTGCCAACCAATGACTGAACTGCAGTTGGTCTCGACGCCAAAAACAATGGTTGGCACCAGACCAAAAACAATGGTTGGCACCGGGCGGCAGTCGGCACCGGGCGGCAGGCACCGGGCGGCAGTCACTAAACAGCGGAACAGGTAGCCCGCCGCCATTTGGCCAGAAGATGTACTAGAATGCAGAGATTGGCACTGGTTTGCTAACACTGGTTGGCACGATTCATTCCTGCCCCTTGCCCTGCCCTTTGGCAGTTGCGAACCAATGACTGAACTGCGGTTGGCCTCGACGCCAAGAACAATGGTTGGCACCGGGCGGCAGGCACCGGGCGGCAAAGTTCAATGTCAGGTAAAACCGGATTCCAGTGTGTACATGTGTATTGTTCTTGCCGCTCGTTTGATTGTAAGTACCAGTCCTGTCAAGGGTTAGATGACAGGTTGGGTTGCCGAAGACGTTCGGTTCTTCGGGTCATACCGGTTCTACCGTTGAAAATGGTTGAAGCGCGAGTACCGGCTTTTCCGATCTTGAGACTTATACGGGTCTTTCCATCCCTGCACGTCTTCGGACGGGAAAGTTCCCAAGTCCCTTTTTCCTGGGAGACCACCGTGAAATCGACCGCACGCCACAGGGCGATCGCAAGCCTGTGCCTGGCCACGTTGTGCCTGGCTGGCACATTGGGCTCAGGATGCCATAAGACGGCCCTCCTGGATGCCGTGGAAGAATCCAGCCTCAGCGACATTCCCCGCGAACTGTCGATGGCCAGCATTCCGGTCTACCGTGTCGCTCCTCCCGACATCCTGTTGATCGAACTCGTCCGCAGCATCCGCCCTTCGAATGATGGGATCCGGGCGGGCGACTATGTGATCATCCGGGCAGCCAACCTCGAGCCGTACGACCCCGAGGATGAAGAGGTGCAGAAGGCCCTCAAAACCGTCAACGGGGAGTATCTCGTTCAGGCGGACGGAACCGTCGACCTCGGTCCCTGGTATGGTTCAGTTCGCATCGAGGGGCAAACCGCCTCGCAGGTTGAACTGACCCTGGCCTCCTATCTCCGCACCGAACATCAGGGGGAAGACGGAAGGACGTACGGTGGATACCAGAAGCCCATCGTCTCGGTCAGCCTGGCCGACGTCGGTGCCCGACAGATTGTGGCGGGTGAACACCTCATTCGTCCGGATGGCACCGTCTCTCTGGGTATCTATGGCAGTGTCTACGTCGCCGGGATGACCCTCGATGAGGTCAAACAGGCGGTCGAACAGCATCTGGGCGACAGCGTGCACGATGCCGAAGTTGCCGTGGATGTGCTCGCCTACAACAGCAAGAAGATCTACCTGATCACCGACGGTGGTGGAGTTGGTGAACAGGTCGTCACTCTTCCGTTCACCGGGGGAGAAACCGTGCTGGATGCCCTCGCCAATATCAATGGGCTCTCTCCGGTCTCTTCGAAGCAGATGTGGATCGCCCGACCGGCTCCGAATGGGACCGATGTGGCTCAGACCATGCCGATTGACTGGCGGGCCATTACCCAGGACGGCGTGACGACCACCAACTACCAGCTGATGCCCGGCGACCGCATCTACATCAAGGCCGATTGTTGGGTTGCCTCCGACAACTTCATCGCGAAGGTCACTCAACCCTTCTCCCGTATCTTCGGGTTCATCATCCTCGGGAATGGCACCGTCCGAACCCTGCAGCAAGGTGGCAACTCTGGCACGGGAGGCGGTGGCGGTGGATTCTTCTAGTCGGAAAGAGTCGCTTTCCTGAAGATTTCCCGAGCCGGATGGGGTTCATTGTCAAGGTCCAACCGTCATCGAAAATCATGGCGGTTGGACCAGATGGAGCCCAACCCGGTTTCCTCCCCGACCTCGCATGTATACTCTTGATGCGAACGTCGCTTCCGAGTGAAAGGAGACAGATCACCATGAAACACCTCGCCTTCCGAAATCTGGGTTACCTTGTCCTGGTGGGTGGTTTCGTCCTGGGAACCGAAACCATGGCCCAGACTCAGGGGAGATTGGGAGTCACTCCCGGTTCCGCCTACCGCCTGCCCGCCACGAGCAAAAGCACCAACATGAGCTTCGGTTCCGCCGGACTTTCTCCGGGCAGCAGCCTGAACTCGAATTTTGGCAATCGCATAGCGAGCCCCACGCTCAGCGGTGCGCGGCGCGGTTCAATCGGTTCCGGTGGAGTCATTTCCAACCGCTCACGGCAGTTCGGGAACGGCATGTCCCGGAACAAGTCGCCAGTGCTGAGTCCGTACTTGAACATGCTCCCCGGGGCCACGAGCAATTTCAGTGGTCAGTACCTCTTGCGGACTCAACCCTTCGAAGCAATCGACAACGCTGAGCAGAACATGGGGCGCCAACTGGGGGCGCTGCAGCAGGATTTCCAGACTGTCGCCGGGCCACAGCGAGGGGCGTTCAGTGGGGATCCCTTCATGCCGATTCGTTCCGGCCTGACTCCGACCGGGCATGCCGCGAGCTTCCTGAATACGGGAAGTTACTACCCCTGATACGCTGTGGGGTTGGGCCTCCGGGCCATCCCCGTCCAAGAACCTGGATTGTTCTTCGATCAACCACCGACTCCGGCCGATGGAACTGCCATCGACTGCCTGAATCGAGCTTCATCCCAAGGAGGGGATCTCGTGACTCGTCTGATGACTCTGGGCCGCTCGGCCCTGTTGGGGTGGCTGCTTGTCGTCGGCTGCGCGACGATTTCCCAGGCCGGTCTGCTGGACCAGTTCCTGGGAAATGCCACCAAATCCGAAAAAGTTCGGGCTCAATCACCGTACCGCAGCGACGAAGATTGCGAAGCTGAAATCGAGTTCTGCGGCGACTGCGACCATAATCCCACCCCGTGGAAGACGCGGCAGTGTCGCAAAAAGTGCGGGGCGACCTATTACCCGGCACAGCCCCCTTACTGCGCCCCCTGCTTCGGGGTCTACCCGACCTGCTGGCGGCGTCTGGACGAGTGCTGGGTCTGCCCGCAGGAGAAATACGCGACCAAGCCGTCGAAATTCGGGCGAGCCAACGTCGGGGCATCGGCAACTGTTCCGCCGTCTCCCGTCGCCACCCCCTACGTACCGGCGGCACCGGCTGCCGATCCTGTTCCCGTCGCACCCCCTGCGCTGGACCCGGCTGAAGAAATCACCCCGCCGGCGGCCGAAGAGGCTTCTCGCCGGGTCAAACGCCTCCCCGCGGTGCGTCAAGCTTCCCAGACCCGACCGGCTGACAATCGTCCCGCCGTTTTGAAGCTTCCTTCCGCTCCCACTGCTGCTTCTGCCGCCAGCGCCGCCCCGGCCGCTCCTCGTGCCAAGAGTGTCGAAGAATTGCTGCGTGACCTCCAGTAGTCCGCATCGAATCTGAGTCAAACGGGAGGGACCGCATCTCCTCCCACGGCGGCGTCCAACCAGCAGCCGGCCGAAGTCCCCCGGGATTTCAGCCGGCTGCAGCCGTTTTGCGAGTCACCCCGCGATGCCACCTCACAACAGGCTTGCCGCGGAGGCAGAACCGGGAAGTTCACCAGTCGACCACGCTGCGAGCCGGTCGGCAAAGTGCCAGAGGCGACCAATGACTGCTGGCGACACCTCCTGTGGAAGAGTGTCCCGTTCTGTCAGTGTTTCCAGCCAGTGCAGGCCGGCGAGCAGACACCCCGATTGATCGAGCAGGCCGACGAGCAATTCCTCGGCTGTGGAGAGTGGACGGATCCCGACATACGCCGCCATTCCCGTTCGCCACCCGGCGCGGTCATTGCCACACAGGCTCCCCAGCAGTCGGGCCAGATCCACTGCGACCGTATCACAACGGCACGCCTGCGGATCGATCACACCGGTCACCTGGTTCCCCGTGAAGAGCAGGTGTTCGCGCCAGATATCACGCAGGCAAGGTTGGATGGCAACAGGGTGGTCATGCCAGGCTTGCAGCAGTCCCAGCAGACTCGGTCCCCGTCGCAGGCCTTCGCCGACGATCAGTTCCAGCGCGGGAGAGAGTTCGCAGGGAACTCGCGATCGTGCCCGCTGCTGAAGATTTTTGAGCCGACTTGGATTCCAGTCATGCAACCGCCGGGCCCGTTCTCGGACGGCGGGCGAAGGCTCGGCTGATTGGGAGCCAAACCAGGGTTGTTCGGCGGGGAGTGGGGCAAAAGAGACGGCCCGCTGGTGCCACCGGGCCAGCGCCTGCAATCCAGCTGCAATGCGGTCGGTTGTGACATGTGGCGTGCGATCGGCCTCCCCGGGCAACCAGGTCTCGCATTGCCACAAGTTGCCGCCAGTCAAGAGCCAGCGTTCGCCCGACTGGGTATGGCGCGGCCGGGGGACGAAGTCCAGCCCACCATCGGCCAGGTGCTGCAGCAGGCGATGAAGGCCGGCTTGACGGGTCGGGTCGACCTGCGGTGACGGTATGGCCTTGAGGCACCAGGTCGATTCGTTTGCCGTGACACGCCAGACCCGCGCCCCACTGAACCCACCCCTGTCCGGAGTCTGGACCGGTGCGTTCGGAGGGATCCCGAAGGATTCGAGGATGGCGCGCGAGGGGTGGGCATTCGTCGATGGCTGGGTCACGACTCCCCCTCATCAGGAATCTGATCATCGGGTGCTGGGAAATCTGGGTGCCTGAACAACAGTGCCCAGTCGTCGTCAGAGGCAGGGATTGTGGGCCCTCGGAGAGGCTGGGCCCTCAGGGATTGCCCCGGTTGCCGGATTGACACAACTGGTATTCTCCGCAATTTGTGCGTGATTCCCTGGGCTTCTGGAGAAGCACTGGTTGACAGGGGCCAGAATGGAGTTTTACAACGGAATGGATGTGTGACCAGTGTTCTCTACCTTGCGAAAAGAGCCCCCGATGAATCGGATGTGCCTTCGAGTAATTTGGTCGGTGTGTGGTTCGCTGCTGGCCCTGGGATTGAGCCAGGTACCCGGCGAAGCATTGGCCTGCAGGCTGTGCGGAGGGGGCGGGGGTGGTTCTTATTTCGCCGGCCGGATGATGACTCCGATGCGGGCAGGCTTTGGTCCTGCCCCCAGTTTTGGTCCGCCAGTCATGTATGACTCGGGCATGTCCGATGCGGGTTGCAGCAGTTGTGGGGTACCGGTGGCCGACTCCTGCGGCTCCTGCTCGACATCTGCGGGATACGCGACTCCGGATGCTGGTGAATGTCAGGCCTCTCCCGCGGAAATCGGGAATGGAAAGTCTCCCACTCCGGTCGAGCCCAAGGACCGCTGGAAGAAGAAGACCTACGCCCCGGATGAAGCTCCGCTGGGCGCCGGTCAGCCCGAGGCCTCTGGCGAGGCCGACACGATCCGTCGCGGTGCTGGTTCGTCCGGCTCGACGGCGACCGAGGCCCCGGCAACTGCTCCCCGTGGTGGAAATCCCGCGGATTCGGAAGATTCACCCAGGTCGACCTTCCGTCCCGAATCAGCCTCCCCGGTTCCTCAACCCGATGCGGAAGATCGCATTCGCATTGAGCCTCGCGGTGGACGTCCCTCAACGGTGCCAACTCCTGAAGAAAGCACCACCCCTGTCCCAAGCCGCGCTCCGGTCAAGACGGAGTCGACCGGCGGGAAGCCGGACCAGGGTGGTTTGTCTCTGCCCCAGGCGTCACGGCTGGATCATGTTGTGGCTGCCGGTGAAGGACCGGCCCGGACACGCACAGTCACCCGCAAGCCGGTGCGCAGTGGACAGCTGGTTCGCAATGCCGAGTACAGCCGTCATCCCTGGAACGCGGAACAGGTTCCGGCAACGGTCGCCAAGAATCCGTAGTACCTCGAGTTCCGCTTTCTCAGGGGTTTCGCCGGAGTCCCAGGCGGGTTCCCCGACACTCTGCGGTTCGTCATGCAACGGCTCTCTCCCCCTGGAGAGGGCCGTTGGTCTTTTCGGGAGGGACCCGGCACGCTCGATTCGCGGTCTGGATCCAGGTTTCGCCCGGGGAAAGAATCATCGGTTTTTGGTGTGTGCCAGTCATGCAGAACAGCGAGATCACCCGTCTCTTCGAGGAACTGGCCGACCTGCTGGAAATCCAGGGAGAGAATCCATTCCGGATCCGGGCCTACCGGAATGCCGCCCGAACCCTCGGGGACTTGCCGGAATCCGTCTCGCAGATCGTGGCTGACACAACCCGCCAGCTCGAAGACCTGCCGGGCATTGGCAAGGATCTGGCGGCGAAGATCCAAACCATCGTCACCACAGGGACCCTGCCGCAACTCGAGGAGTTGCGGTCGGTGGTGCCGGCCGGTGTGGTGGAAATGCTGCGTGTCCCGGGTCTCGGGCCCAAGAAGGCGGCGGCGTTGTTTCAGCAATTGCAGGTCACGTCTCTCGCCGAGCTCAAGACGCAGTGCGAGTCGGGGGCTGTCGCCAAACTGAAGGGGTTTGGGGCGAAGACGGCACAGTCCATTCTGGAGGGGCTGGCACATCTCGAGCAGGCGGGCCAGCGACTGTACCTGGCCGAAGTGGAACCCCTGGCCGAGGAACTCCTCGCGCACCTGCGTCGCGTGCCCGGTGTGACGCGGGTTGAGGCGGCGGGAAGTTTTCGTCGGCGTCGCGAGACCGTGGGGGACCTCGATCTGCTGGCACTGGCCAGTGATTCGGCTGGTGTGATGCAGGCGCTGGCTGGTCATCCCGCTGTGGAGAAGGTCCTGCAGCAGGGGGAGACGAAGCAGCGGGTCCGGCTCAAGCTCGGTCTGGAAATGGATCTGCGGGTGGTCCCCGCGGAGTCCTACGGTGCGGCTCTGCAGTACTTCACCGGATCCAAGGATCACAACATCGTCGTCCGACAACGGGCGATTGAGCGGGGACTGAAACTGAATGAATACGGTCTCTTCCGCGGCGAGATCCGGGAGTGCGGAGCCACCGAAGAAGAAGTCTATGCAGCGGTTGGCCTCCCCTGGATCGCTCCCGAGCTGCGCGAGGCCCGACGCGAGTTTGACTGGGCCATCTCGGGGAGCCTGCCAACGCTGATCGAACCGGGCGATCTCAAGGGAGATCTGCACATGCACACGACCGCCACGGATGGGGCCGGCACCATCCGTGAGATGATCGAGGCGGCCCAGGCCCGGGGATTGAAATACATCGCAATCACCGATCACTCCCAGCGGGTCTCCATGGCGAACGGTCTGGATGCCGGTCGTTTGCGGAAGCACTGGGCCGAGATCGAAACGATCCGTGCGGACTATCCGCACATCCACGTACTCAAGGGGATCGAGTGCGACATTCTCGAGGATGCGACACTGGATTTGCCAGATGATGTTCTGGCCGAGGCCGAGTGGGTGCTGGCGGTGCTGCATTATGGTCTGAAGCAACCGGCAGCCCAGATCACCCGCCGGTTGATGACAGCGATCGAGAACCCGCATGTGGATGCGATCGGGCACCTGACCGGGCGATTGATCGGCAAACGGCCAGCGGCCGAGATGGACCTGCCGGCCGTCCTGCAGGGGATGGCTCAGCAGGGAAAGTGGCTGGAGATCAACGCCCATCCCGCCCGGTTGGATGCCGACGACCTGACGGTCGCCCAGGCAAGAGAATTGGGGATTCCGGTGGTGATCAACTCCGACGCGCACAGCGTGCAGGGGTTTGAGGTGTTGAAATACGGGGTGTACCAGGCCCGGCGGGGGGGCTTGTCGGCGGCGGATGTGATGAACACCCTGGCATGGGGGGAGTTTCACCGCCGACTGCAGCGCCGACGTCGGGCGGACCACTGATGAACGGTGGAAGGCTCTCCGAACGGCCCCACAGAGGGGCGGATCTGGTATTTTGTTCATTTTTTCGATCGGATCGGGGGGGAATCTTGCAGATGAACCGAGTGGCCGATACGATTCCCGTTTCTAATTTCCCGGGGGGCCTCCCATCCGGGAAACGGTCTGGAAGGAATACCAGCCGATCGGGCCACTGCAGGTTGCGTGGCCGGTCTGTGTCGCGGTTCCCGGCCGGTGAGAGCGCTTTCGAGCGTCCTGGCGGGGAGGGAAGCAGAGGGAAGTTCAGATGTCAGTGATGGGAAAGATCGCCGCGAAGCGGCGCAAGGAACACGGAACCCGCGCCTGTATGCGTCTGCGTGAGCAGGCCTTGGTGCCCGGGAACATGTACGGCCACAAGCAGGATCCGATTCCGGTGACGGTCGCGGCTCCCGAACTGCTGCAGCAGTTGAAGGAGGGGCATCGTGTGCTCGATGTCGATCTCGATGGGCAGCACGAGACCGCCATCATCCGTGAGATCCAGTGGGACACTTTCGGCAAGCACCTGATGCATGTCGATCTGTTGCGGGTGGATCCCAACGAGAAGTTGACCGTCGAAGTGAAGGTCGAACTGAAGGGAACCGCTCCGGGCGCCCTCAGCGGCGGCATCCTCGATCATGAGATGCGAACGGTGCTGATCGAGTGTCTGGCGATCCAGATTCCCGACAGCATTCCCGTGAAAATTGGCCACCTCGAAGTGGGGCAGTCGATCCACGTGCGGGAACTCGACTTGCCCCCCAACTGCGTCTGCCTCAGCCATGCGGAAGATGTGGTGGTGCAGATTCTGGCCAAGGGAACGCAACCGGTGCTTCCCGCCACCGAAGGCCCGGCTCAGCCCGAACTGATCAAGAAGCCGGCCAAGGAAGGTGCCGAAGAGGGCGCTGCCGAAGGGAAGAAGAAGTAACGCAGGTTCTCCCCTCCCGAACACGGTGTGGGGAAAATCTCAGCGGCGAACTCCGTATCGCCAGTTGCATCTGCCAGCAGCCGGGTTGCTTCGTGCCCCCGGCTGCTGTCGTTTTTGGAGGTTGGCACGGGTGTGAAGTGGGGTGAACCTTCGGAAAAAGGCTCGCCCCAAATCCTCCCCCCAATCGCGTGGGGGCCGAGGCCCTGCATGCGCAGGGGGTTCTCGGGAGTTCGTCGCTGCCGGGTCTTTTGCCGCGAGGTTCTGCAAATCATGAAGGTCGTGGTGGGCTTGGGGAATCCGGGGAAGAAATACGAAGGAACTCGTCACAACGTCGGATTCGACCTGCTGGCCGAGTTGAACCGACGGTGGAAGGTGCCGCGTCCCCGGGAAAAGTTCGAAGGGCTGCTGGCGGAAGTGGCGGTGGGGGCCGAGAGGGTCTTGCTGCTCGCCCCGCAGACCTTCATGAATCTCAGTGGCCAATCGGTCCGGCAGGTCCGTGATTTCTATCACCTGCAACCGGCCGATTTTCTGGTGGTCTGCGACGACATGAACCTGCCGGTTGGGAAACTCCGAATCCGCGCTGGTGGTTCCTCCGGGGGCCAGAAGGGGTTGCAGAACATCATCCAGCACCTGGGGACGGAGGAGTTTCCCCGATTGCGCATTGGTGTTGGCCGGCCGACCGGGGACCGGAACGCCGCCGACTATGTTCTTGACCGGTTTCACAAATCCGAGTTGTCGGCGGTTGATCAATCCATCGTCCAGGGAGCCGCCTGTTGCGAAAGCTGGCTTGCCGAAGGGGTGGCTGCCGCGATGAATCGATTCAATGCCGAACCGAAGGGCTCGCCCCCTCCCGCCGATCGCCCCGGTTCGTGACTTCGCTGCTGTTCGCGAGCTCGCCCATGGTGGAGCTCTTCGCAAGCCAGTCACGGCAAGGGAGCCATTGGACCACGCGAGCCAATTCCCGGTTCCCGCACTGACCACAGACCGGAAGGGGTGGTTTCCGCACTGCCGGGGAGGTGCTATTCTTTCTGTGGTGGGCATTTCGAAGTCGGTGGGTTCTTTCTCCAACGAGGGCGGCCGTGCAAAAGTCGGTTGGTGGTCGAGCTCCCAGGGGTGGCTGTCGTGCTGCCTGCCTCGTCGCGATGGGTTTGGCGCTCGCCTGCGGTGGGGCCGAAGCGGCTCCTCCCGCCAGCCTGCCAAAAACGGTGGAAACCAGCCCCCACGAGCTGATCACTCCCCGGGCTGAGTTGTCGATCCAGCGCGGGCTGCAGTTTCTCGTCCAGGCGCAGAGCCCGGATGGCTCTTTTGGTTCGGGTTCGAACTACGACGGTCACGTGGCGGTGACCGCCCTGGCCGGCATGGCGATGCTGGCGTCCGGCAGTACGCCGGGGCGGGGCCCGTATGGTGAACCGCTGGAACGGGCAGTGACCTATGTGCTCAACAATGTCACCTCCACCGGACTGATCACAGCACCCGAGCATCGGAACATGAACCCGATGTACGGTCATGGCTTCGCCACGCTCTTCCTGGCCGAGGTCTACGGCATGACCAATGACGACCGCATCCGCGACAAGCTGAAGCTCGCGGTCAAGACGATTATCAATTCACAGAACAAAGAGGGGGGCTGGCGGTATTTTCCCGTCCGACGCGAGGCGGATGTGTCTGCGACAGTCTGCCAGATGATGGCGTTGAGGGCCGCCCGCAATGCGGGGATCGCGGTCCCCAAGTCGACGGTTGATGCCTGTGTGGAGTACATCCGCAGGTGCCAGAATCCCGACGGCGGGTTTGCGTACATGCTCTCGGGAGGGGGGATGGGCATGGGAAGCCTGCTGCCAAGGTCGGCTGCAGGAGTGGTGGTCCTCTACAGCGCAGGGGTCTATGAAGATCCCCAGATTGAGCGGGGCCTGCGTTACCTGCAGGAGCAGGCCTTCCAGCCGATGCAGTTTCGACAGGAAGGGTTCTACTTCTATGGCCAGTACTATGCGGCCCAGGCGATGTGGTACGCCGGGGGGGATCACTGGCGGCGCTGGTTTCCGCGAATTCGTGATGAACTGGTTTCCCAGCAGCAGCCGACGGGCAACTGGCAAGACATGACCGTCTGCCCGGAGTATGCGACGGCAATGGCCTGCATCGTGCTGCAACTCTCGAACAACTGCCTGCCGATTTTCCAGCGATGATGCCTGCAATCCTGAGAAGGTCAAGACGACTGCGACCGCGCCGACCCGGTAAGCAGGGGCGATTGTGGCGCTGGCCAGCACCGGTTTCCCAATGGATTTCAGTGTTGCTGGCGTTGTGTTGGATTGCGGTGGCGTGGGCGTCGCCCGCACTGGCGCAGGTGGGAGGTGTTCTGCGGTCGGGACGGTTGATCGCGCGGGACGGCACTCCGACTGCTGGACGGTTGGAAGGGCTGACGGGGGATCGGCTCCAGATTTCGGGAGACTCAGATCAGCAGTTTGAACTCTCGCGCGTGGTGCGATTTGAGCTGGAGGGGCGACAGGCCCGCCTGCGCCGCGACTCTCCCCTGGTGATCCTGGCCAATGGAGACCTCCTGGTCGCGCAGGTCGTGCGGGCTGACGAGGAGCAGTTGTCGCTCCGCTGGGAACAGCTCAATGGCCTTCGCGAGTTTGTCGTTCCCCTCGAGGCGGTGCGGGGCCTGGTCCTCCGGCAGCCTGCGGAGGGGGAACTCCAGCGCGACCTGTGGCGTCGCCTCGGAAAGGGAGAGCCCGGGGCCGATGAACTGGTTCTTGACAATGGGGACACCCTTCGTGGAGAGCTCAAGGGGATGACGGAGCGGGAAGTGCGGCTGGAGGGGGAGAATGCTCCCGGGCAGGTCAGCCGCAAGGGGGTGGTGGCGGTCCTGTTCAATCCCGAACTGCAGGACCTGCCGGCACTGGAGGGGCCGGGGGCCCTCGTGTCATTGATCGACGGCAGCCGGTTTCATGCCCGGGGGCTTGAGTTGATCAACAGCGAGGTCCTGCAATGCCAGGCGGTCTGTGGAACTCTCCTGGAGATTCCCTGTGCCGCGGTCACCTCTCTGCAGTTCCTGGGACACGGGATCCGCCCGCTGTCGGAGATCGAGCCTGCCGAGGCCGACTTCACCCCGTACCTCGAAGATCGCTGGCCGTGGCGGCGCGACCGCAACTGCCTGGGGCAGCCGCTTCAGTTGCGGGGGAACAGTCATGCCACAGGACTGGGGGTCCACAGTCGCCAGCGCCTTGACTATGACCTGGCCGGCAAGGCGGAGGGATTCCTGGCCACTGTCGGGGTGGATGACAGTGCCCGGGGCCGTGGCGCGGTTGAGTTCGTCGTGCTGGTGGATGATCAGCCGGCATGGAAGAGTGGCGTGGTGCGGGGACGTGATGAACCCCGTGCCGTCCCGTTCGTCTCACTCGCCGGAGCGCGAAGGCTGACACTGCTGGTCGAATTTGGCCCCGAAGCCAATGTTCTCGACCATGCCGACTGGTGCGATGCCGTGTTGATCGAGAAGTTGCGCTGACACCAGCGCCTTCCCGGTTCCCGTCAGTCCCGGTCCCGGTCCCGGTCCCAGTCCCAGTCCCGGTCAACTTTCGACACCGGGAAGGGTCTGGTATTCTCGCAACGGGCCGATCCGCGGCCTGACTGGATTCCCTCGTGCGATGGAGTTGCCCCGATGAATGCGTCCCGCCTCTTCCGAACGAGCTGGCTGCTGGTGATCGCCGGCCTCGCCATGGCCCTGTTGTGCGGAACCACCGAGACAACCCGCGCCCAGGATGAGGGGTATTCTCCCCGCCGGGCCACGTCGGCTGCGGCGGATGACGAGGAAAACGCCGGGGAGAAGGGGGCCGGGAAGAACTCTCCCGACGGGGAGACGGAGACTCCTGAGGGGGCCAAGGTTCCCGAAAACCCATTCCCGAACCGGTTCAAGGCGCCGGAACTCGAAGGGGGGGCGGGCTGGCTCAATTGCGCGGGGGACATCAGCCTCAAGGACCTGCGTGGCAAGGTGGTCCTGATCGACTTCTGGACGTTCTGCTGCATCAACTGCATCCACGTCTTGCCCGACCTCAAGTTCCTGGAGCAGAAGTACGGCAAGGAACTCGTCGTGATTGGTGTGCACTCGGCCAAGTTTGACAACGAGAAAGAGACAGAAAACATCCGCCGTGCCATCGTCCGCTACGAGATTGAGCATCCGGTCATCAACGACAATGAGATGACCATCTGGCGCCGGTTTGGTGTTCGCAGCTGGCCGACGTTGGTGCTGGTTGATCCCGAGGGGATGTATTGCGGCTATGTTTCGGGCGAAGGCCAGCGCGAACTGCTCGACAATGTCATTGAGAAGCTCATCGCCCACCATCGTGCCAAGGGGACCCTCGATGAGACACCGGTCAACTTTTCCCTCGAGCGTTCGAAGCTGGTGAGTGGCCCGCTGAAGTTTCCCGGCAAATTGCTGGCCGATCCACAGGGAGGCCGGTTGTTCATCTCCGACAGCAATCACAACCGGATCGTGGTGACCGGTCTGGATGGAAAGCTGCAGGCGACCATCGGCAGTGGAGCGATGGGGCGTGAGGATGGAGAGTTCCAGTCGGCCTCCTTCGACCATCCCCAGGGAATGGCCCTGGAGGGAGACCGGCTCTATGTCGCCGATACCGAGAACCATCTCTTGCGGCTCGTGGACCTCACGTCGCGGAAAGTGAGCACCCTGGCAGGCACCGGGATCCAGGGCCATGAGCGGTTTCGCGGCGGCCCCGGATTGAAACTGGCCCTCAACAGCCCGTGGGACCTGTCGCTGCATGACGGAAAGCTGTTCATCGCGATGGCGGGCCCACACCAGATCTGGACGTACGATCTCAAGTCGGGTGACGTGCAGCCCTACGCCGGTTCGGGACGGGAAGACATCATCAACGGCATCCTGCGGCTCTCGGGAGAGCCGGGAGTCGACTTCGATGCCAACGATGTGCAGCGGGTCTCGGCGTTCGCCCAGCCCTCGGGCCTCGCTCGGGATGGCGAGTCCCTGTATGTGGTCGACAGCGAAGGGTCGGCGATCCGCAAGGTTCCCCTGACGGGCGAAGGGAAGGTGACGACCATTGCCGGGACGTCGGATCTTCCGGGCGGCCAGAGCCTGTTCGCTTTCGGCGACAAAGACGGTACGGGAGACGAGGCCCGGTTCCAGCATCCCCTCGGAATCGCGTGGCACGATGGTCTGCTGTACGTCGCCGACAGCTACAACCACAAGGTCAAGACCATCCAACCCGACACGGGGGAAGTGCGCACGCTGTACGGCAATGGACAGCCGGGCAAGGGGGTGAAGCCCCTGCAGTTCTCGGAACCGGCCGGCCTGGCGATTGCGAATGGTCAGCTCTACGTGGCCGACACCAACAACCATCAGATCAAGCAGATCAACCTCGCAACCGGTGAGGCCCGCGTGCTGGAAATCGCCGGATTGACTCCTCCCAAGCCTCCCCGCCAGACAATTCCGGTCGCAGACGTGACTCCCCTTGAACTTCCTGCGCAACGCGTGGCCGCCACAGAGATGCTGCCCGTCGAACTCTTGGTCGAACTTCCCGAAGACTACAAGCTGAATCCAGATCTCACCCCGAGTTTCCGGGTGCAGACTGCCGAAGGGGTGAAACTGGTGACTCCCGAGGCCTTGCAGGGAAAACAGGAAGCCGAAGCGCTCACCGGGAAGAATGTCATCCGGCTGCAGATTCCCCTGGTGGCCGGGGCGGCATCGGGAGAACTGAAATTGCAGGTGACGTTCGGGTATTGTCGGGCGGGAACCGGGGGCCTCTGCAAGCTCAAGACACTCGCCTGGCAGATCCCCGTGGAACTCGACGCGAAGGCTTCCCAGAAGCAACTCAAGCTCTCGGCCAAGGTCGAATAGTGCCAGTGGATGGTGACCGCAATGTCGGCCATGCAGGAGTGCGAACGCCGGCGGTCGCACGGCTTGAGAGGAATGGGGAATGAGTGATTTTCCCACCGGGCGACTGGGGGACGCACGGAAGGAACTGCGGTCCTGGTACCGCAGGATTGCACGCCCGCTTCCCTGGCGTGAGTCGCGGGATCCGTACACGGTCTGGATCAGCGAGATCATGCTGCAGCAGACCACGGTTGCCGCGGTCATTCCCTATTTCCATCGGTTCCTCGAACGCTTTCCCACCGTGGCGCACCTGGCGCAGGCCGACGAGGGTGAGGTCCTCAAGCTGTGGGAGGGACTCGGTTACTACAGCCGTGCCCGCAACCTGCGCCGTGCCGCCCAGGTGATCGAGGCGAATCACAGTGGCGTCTTTCCCGATTCGGTTGAGGGACTGCAGTCGCTTCCCGGCATCGGCCGTTACACGGCTGGCGCGATTGTCTCGTTTGCATACGACCGGCCCGCCCCGATCGTCGAGGCGAATACGCTGCGGCTTTACAGTCGGTTGCTGGGACTGGCAGAGGATCCCCGGAGCACGGCCGGGCAACGGGTGCTGTGGGAGTTTGCCGGTCTTTGGCCCGCCGGTCGCAACCCGGGCGAGGTGAACCAGGCCCTGATGGAACTGGGGGCGACCCTCTGCACGCCCCAGTCTCCGCGCTGCGACGACTGTCCGCTGGCGATGGTGTGTGAAGCCCGGCGGACGGGCCGTCAGGCCGAGATTCCGCCTCCCCCCCGGCGCCCGGAGGTGACCGATCTGGCCGAGGTGGCGGTGGTGGTCCATCAGCAGGGTCAGTTCCTGCTGATGCAGCGCATGCCGGGCGAGCGCTGGGCCGGGCTGTGGGACTTTCTGCGGTTTGACGAGCGGGAGACGGCAGAAATGGGACTGCCGGCCTACCTGCAGCAGCGTTTCGGATTGGAAACCGGCGCGCACCAGCAGTTCCTGCAGTTGTCCCATGGCGTGACCCGTTACCGGATCGCTCTGCGCAGCGTCCATTGTGAATGGCGGAGTGGGACGCCCCGTGATGGGGACCGCCCCTTGAAGTGGGTTTCTCAGGCAGAGTTGGGAGAGACCCCGCTTCCGGTGACGGGTCGGAAGATTGCCGATGTGCTGGCGAAGATGTTTGCCGGACCGCTCGTCTTGAAGGGGGACCAGCCCCGGGGCAAACGGCCCCGCCGCCCGCCAACCCGTGGCTGATCGCGGAGCGATATCACAGGCCATCCCCCGACAGAATGTCGAGCGTACGGAGGCGGGGCCGGTGTCGTGCTGGCGGTCATTCGAGTCGGTCGCTGGTTGGAATCGACGATGTGGTGAGGCCGGGGGGGAAGCGGTACGATCGCTTCAGTTTGGATTCTCCCTGCAAACCACGCTTGAGGAGCCGCTCATGGATCGTCGTCAGTGGATCGCGTCGGCCGCCGGTGGCGGTGCTGCCGTCATGTCGGGTCTGGCCTCGTCTCTCCTGGCCGCCGACAATCGTCACGAAACGATTGCCGAGCAGGCCGCCCGGGGAACCCCGCCCCTGCGAATCACCGACGTGCAGTGTTTCCTGACCGCCCCGGCCAACATTCGGCTGGTGGTGGTGAAAGTGCTGACCAACGAACCGGGGCTGTACGGTCTTGGATGTGCCACCTTCACCCAACGGGCCCGCGCCGTCGAGACGGCGGTCAACACATTTCTCAAGCCGTTTCTCATCGGCAAGGATGTGACCCGCATCGAGGACACGTGGCAGTCGGTGTTCGTCAGTTCGTACTGGCGGAATGGCCCCGTCCTGGGGAATGCCCTCTCGGGGGTTGATATGGCCCTGTGGGACATCCTGGGGAAACGGGCCAGGCTGCCGGTTTACCAACTGCTGGGGGGGAAATGCCGCGAGGCGGTCGACACCTACCGCCATGCCGCCGGCAAGACCTTTCAGGAGGTCGAAGAGCAGGTGCGGAAATACCAGGCCGAGGGCTACCGCCATATCCGGATCCAGAGCGAGGTGCCGGGACTGTCGACCTACGGAGCGGGCGGGACCCAGGCCCAGGGGGATGTTCCCTTGAACCGTCGGGTCGATACCTGGGAGCCGGCACCGTACGTCCGGCTGGTTCCCAGGCTGTTTGAGCACATCCGCAAGACGGTCGGCGACGATGTCGAACTCCTGCACGACATCCACGAGCGGGTTCCGCCGATCCTGGCCATCCAGCTCTGCAAGGATGTCGAAAGCTACCGTCCCTATTTCATGGAAGATCCGTTTTCCCCTGAAGATGTGGGCTACTTCAAGACCCTGCGCCCCCAGACCAGCACGCCACTGGCGATGGGCGAGCTGTTCAACAATCCGAACGAGTGGGTGGATCTGGTGTCGGGCCGGCTGATTGACTTCATCCGGATCCACGTCTCGCAGGTCGGGGGGCTGACGATGGCACGCAAGGTGGCCGCGCTCTGCGAGTTTTTTGCCGTACGGACGGCCTGGCATGGCCCCGGAGATGTGTCTCCCGTCGGGCATGCCTGCAACGTTCACCTGGACCTGGCAACACCGAATTTTGGCATCCAGGAAGCCCGGGTATTCAACCAGGCGGAGCAGGATGTCTTCCCCGGCTGTCCCCAGTTGAAAGGGGGCTACTACCACGCGACCGACACCCCTGGGTTTGGGATCGATTTCAATCCCGAGCTCGCGGCGAAGTTTCCCGTGCAGGATGATCCGCCGTTCGACATGCGCTGGGGCACTTTACGGCGCAGGGATGGCACGATCGTCAAGCCGTAGTGGGCGCGCCCCCCGGCGAGCGAAGATCGCATCCCGGTGTCGGGGGGGCGACTGGGATGGGAAGGTTCTGCGCTGTGACGGCGCAGGTCGGTGACGGCGTTCGACGGAAGAATGGCCCACGATGGCGAGGCGGCGCTGGAACCGCCAGTTTCCAGCGCCGCCGACCTCGCGAGAGATCTGCCGGTTGAGAATATGGGCCGAAAGATGTCAGGCCAGGCAATCGACCGTCGCGGGACGGGTTGATCGGTCCGCCAGAGAGAGGTTGGCCGGGGGGACGACGTTGGGAGGGGGGGCTCCCCGACTGGAATCGTCCAGCAACTCTCCCCGAACGATCTGGCAATCGCGCGGGGCGGCAATCCCCAGCCGCACGCGTCCCCCTTCGACGGCGAGCACCACAACTTCAATCCCGCCGTCAATCACAATCCGATCGCCAATTTTCCGACTGAGCACCAACATGGCTATGTCTCCTCCGTGAGGTGATGTGCCGTTGAATTTCCGCCCGTGACTCCAGGCCACCGCGGTCTGGTTTGGTGGTGCGTAAGAGGAGGATTTCCCTCCCCAGATCGACAAACTGCAGGTTCTGTGCCGAGCTCTGCGAAATCGGGCCGAGCCCGAAATCCCGGGAAAACGGCAGGCAAAAACTGCAATCTCCACCATTCGAGATCGGGGGATTCCCCCGATTTGTCTCTGCCAAAATGACTTTCGCTCGAGAATGCGTGAGTTGTTTTCACCGTGGTGACTCGGAATTGAACAAATCTCACGTCTTGTTCCATCTGTTTTGTCCAGATTTCCCAGGGCTCCCATGTTTTCAGTTGCGGTGAAACGGCCCATGTTGAACCTGACCTTGGGAAGATTGCGCGACTGGCCGTCAGCGACTACAATCGCAGAAACCTCTTGCTGGAAGGGCTTTTTGTGGACGACCGTGCACTGCAGTTTCTGAAGGATCTTCTCACCGCCCCCAGTCCGTCGGGGTATGAGCAACCGGTGCAGGCGGTGGTGCGGCGATATGCCGGCGAGTTTGCGGAGAAGGTGACGACCGACTGGCATGGCAACGTGACGGCGTGTGTGAATCCGCAGGGTTATCCGCGGATTGTCCTGGCCGGGCACTGCGACCAGATCGGTCTGCAGGTGAAGTACATCGACGACCGGGGCTTTGTGTGGGTTGACGGGATTGGCGGCTGGGACATCCAGATGCTCATTGGTCAGAATATGGTTGTCTGGGGTCGGTCGGGACCGGTGAATGGCGTGATTGCCCGTAAGGCGATTCACCTGTTGAGTCCCGAGGACCGCAAGAAGGTCCCGGAGATGAAAGACCTGTGGATTGATCTCGGGGTCAAGGACCGTGAACAGGCCCTCCAGTTGGTCGCGGTGGGAGATCCGGTGACGTTCGAATTGGGATTCCGTCCGCTGCAGAACAATCTCGCGGCCGCCCCGGGGATGGACAATAAGGTGGGGGCGTGGGTCGTTTTGGAGGCCCTGCGGCAGGTCGCCGCCGAAGCGCCGCAAGCCGCGGTCTTCGCCGTCTCAACCGTCCAGGAAGAAATTGGTCTGCGCGGTGCGCAGACCAGTGCCTTCGCCATCGACCCGCAACTGGGGATCGCCGTCGATGTGACGCACGCCACCGACTGCCCCACGCTCGACCTGAAGCAGTACGGCGAGGTGGATCTGGGGGATGGTCCGGTACTCCCTCGGGGACCGAATGCGAACCCCGAGGTGCATGCCCGACTTGTGTCGCTGGCCCAGCAGGCGGAAATTCCGGTGCAGATGGCTGCTCTGCCCCGGGCGGCGAGCAACGATGCGAATGCGCTGCAACTCACCCGGGGAGGGGTGGCGACTGGAATCGTGGCGATTCCCAACCGCTATATGCACAGCCCCGTGGAGGTCGTGTCGCTCAATGATCTTGAGAACGCGGCCCGGCTCATCGCCCGCTTCTGCCTCAGCCTGACCCCCGAGTGCGACTTCACCCCACGGTAGGCCGTATTGGCCCAGCCCGGGGAGACTTCGGAGGGTGGCGGACCGGCTTCGACGCGGTGATGCCTAGAAGAAGAACACCTTCTCGGCGGTCTTGCGGAGCAGCCATTCCCGGTCTCCCGCCGAGAGGAAGTCGAGCTTGTTTTGCACCAGGTCGATCGAAGCCTGATAAGTGTTGTTTCCTTCGATCTGGTACGGCGCGTCACTGGCCCACATGGTGCGTTCGGGGCCGTACGCCTCAAGCACGCGACGGATCATCGGGATCAAATCGAGGTAGGGGGGCTGCTTCTTCCCCAGGGCGTAGTAGGCCGAGATCTTGACGTGGGCCTGCTTGTGCTTCGCCAGGTCACACAGTTTTTTCACGTCGGCATCGCGCACAACCCCATCGGCTCCGATCCGGGCGAAGTGATCGATCACGACCCGGGTTTGCGGGTATTTCTGGCACAGGGCGGCCACTCCGTCGAGATCCTCGGGGTTGAGCAGGCAGCACATCG
>Ga0315902_10001261_pt1 | contig 40791 bp, 40 predicted proteins | sample LakEriMetagenome_9_FD_203523 | JGI IMG/M metagenome (GOLD analysis project Ga0315902, IMG submission 203523) | Freshwater fungal communities from buoy surface, Lake Erie, Ohio, United States - Buoy 12 MA117 | ecosystem: Environmental > Aquatic > Freshwater > Lake > Lake biofilm | place: USA...
GTTCATGGTATCAAGTAATTTATAACCCTAAAAAAAATCTCCTAGATGCTGCAAATAATTATAGACAGCTTTTCTTAGATGTTGAATATAGGCACTGCAGATATTTAGATCGAGATCATTAAAAATGTTTAATTTTTTAAAGAAAATAAATTATATTCGCTTGAAGCGTCGTAACTTAATAAAATTAAGACGGAGAGAGGATGCATTAATTAAATTTGGACCAAATGCAAAAGCTATATATGTGCAGACGAAGCAGGGCGTTTTTTTAGTTGATCCAAGAGATAATTTTGTTGCAAAAAAACTTTTAAATGATGGTGAATATAGTCAACATGAAATTAAATTAGCGTCACTTTTTTTAAAAAAAAATTCTTATTGCCTTTTGCTTGGGGGACATATTGGATCCTTAGCAATTCCTCTTGCAAAATTATGTAAGGAGTTGACTGTTTTTGAAGCGAATCCTTATAGCTTTGAATTGTTAAGCAAAAATTTATTGTTAAATGAAATAAATAATGTTTGGTGTTTCAACAAAGCAGTGAACCATGAAAATAAGTTACTTACATTTTTAATTAGTAATGATAATAGCGGCGGGTCTAAGCGATATCCTCTGGTCAAAGCTAGTGGTTATTTTTACGATAATCCTGAAGAGATTAAAGTGGACGGAATTAATTTAGACAATTTTTTGAAAAATAAGAGATTCGATCTCATATTTGTTGATATTGAAGGTTCCGAGTATTTTGCATTTTTGGGTATGCAGAAAATTTTTAAAAAGAGTAAGGTGTTAATTACCGAGTTTGTGCCACATCATTTAAAATATGTATCATCAATATCTCCCGAAGATTTTTGGGCTACACTAAAGCCCCATTTTAATTATCTTTATATACCAAATTTAAATAAATTTTTTAAGGGACCGAGGTCTATTGTAAAACAATTGAGACTTATGTTTGAAAATAATAAAAGTTATGACAATATTGTATTTTTAAAGAATAAAAAATTCTAATTTGAATTATTAATTTAACTGCTTCTAAAATAGTCATCAAATCTCTCAATACCTTCTTGGTCAAAATAGACTTCAAAAATTTTCCAAATTATTAAGGCTATAGAATAAAATACACTTATATTTCATTATATATTTTTGGATTTAAATTAGGGTCATTATACATTTTAAATTGCTTATACTGCTTGAAGTGCCTTATTTTATTTTGACAATCCTCAATAAGCTCTTCAAAACAGATGCTCAAATCGACTCTTTGTTTGTGCAGAATTTTTAATTTATCAGAGCAAGTTTTTATATGAGATTCTTTCACATCTAATCTTTTAGTTTGTTCTGACATATGAAAAATTTTTAAACTCAAAATAGATAATCGATCAATTATAGATCCTAGTGATTCGCTATTTTGTTTTCCATGCATGTGCCGTAAAGATGGCATATTTTCAATTATAAAATCATCGATTTTTTCAATGCAATCATTTCTCGCCTGATTAAATTTATCAATTGCTCTTTTATTGTTTGCAATTTCAGTATCTGATACTTTTTGTCGACGAGCTAAGTCTTCTTCATTCCATAAATTTGTATTAAAAAAGTGATTTGCTTCAATATGCCTATAAAGCGTTTTAGATCTATCATGCTTTAGTTTATATTGATTGGGCCAGTCAGAATCAGATAAGACGCTATCATGAAAAGCTAGAATGTCTTTTGCTTTTAATTTATATAATTTAGTCATAGTTAATTTTTTTTAAGAAAATAATAAATAAATTTTATATAATATTTATCTTTAATGATTATTGATTTATAAATATTTTAATTTTTGAAATAAGAATTTAGAATTAAGCTCTTTGATTGTTTTTTTGGCTTCAATATATGTTGAATTAACACCAAGAGGACCCCATTGATATGGATGGGGTGAAACATTTGTTTCTGCAAAAAGTCCGATAACTCCTCCTGGACTTGCGGCTGCAAAGTGCATTAAACCTGAGTCAGGAAAAATTGATTTTCGGCCTAGCCAAATAACACCAATTGTCAAATCTAGTGGCGCTCTCAAAGGAATGATTTCTTTTTTTGTTTTTTCTAAAATTTTATAAGCTATTTCATCATCACCTGGATAATCTTTATTATTTTTTGAACCTGGCGTCCATACTAGAATAGTTTTCATTTTATGTCTTCTATAGAGGAATTTCGCTGTCTCAATAATTTGTTCTTGAGAGGCTTGTTTTTTCTCTCTTCTTGACCCAAGGCCAAATACTATATATTTTTTACTTTTAATCTGATGTTTAGCCAAAAAGTATTGGGCTTTTTTAAGCCAATTACGAGGTGGTTTGAAATAAACATTGAAATGTTTTAACGGTTTGGTTGAATGAATAATGGGTTTAATAAGTTCAATCATTCTAAGAGATTCATGAAGTTTTTTTTCTGAGGAATTTAATTCAGTGATTGGATCAGTAATCCCTCTGACCATTATATTCTTTGGTACGTATGATATTGTTCTTTTGGCTTTCATCCAGAGAAGTCGTTTGACTGCTCGATGTGAATAATCACCCCCCGCCGCAATAGCTACATCGTATTTTTCGCTTCTAATTTTTAAAAAAACGTTAACTTGTTTAATGAGTGCGATAATGCCTTTTAAATTAAAAGATTTTGGTTTAGGATAGCTATATAGTTCATCAATAAATGGAGCGTCTTTTAAAATCCATGCTGAAGATTCTGGCGCTATAACTGCAAGCTTCGATTCAGGAAAAAAAGATTTTAATAGTTGTAGCATTGGTGTAGTTAAAAGTAGATCACCTAATTTGTCGCGCTTAAGAATTATGATTTTCATCGCTTACTTAAAAATAATTAATTCTTGCTTATTCTTTAAAATAAAGACGGGTATAGCTTAAAAAAATTCCTAAAAGCAGACATGCAAGTATGGCATGTTCATGATGAAAAGTTGTATTTACAAAACCAATACCATAGGTTGCGACACATGCGCTCAATGACCCTCCCCAGAGAAAACTTGCTTCATTTGACTTTTTTGCCCAATCATAGGTTTTGATAAGATGTCTTATCCAAGCATACATTAATAAGAATGTGACAATCAATCCAATAACGCCTCGCTCAACAAGCGCAGTTAAATAGAGGTTGTGTGAATGTCCCGGAAAAGCATATTGATCAGGATTGAATATTTCATTTCTTGCCTCTAGTGATTCTTTTAATTGATCTATAGTAATAAAATGCCAATTACTCATCCCTATACCAAGTATGGGGTGGAAGCGAGAAGCCTCTAGTGATACATTCCAAACGCGGTCGCGATATGCTAGTACATTATTATTTTCTTGATTGGTGATCTGTTTTTGGACAATATCAGTATTAAGAACAACTGAAAGAAGCAGGGTACATAAAATGGTCATGACACCAATGATTTTTATTCCTTTTTTTTCGGGCATGAGCAAAAAAAGTCCAATCCCTAAAATTGTCGCAACACCAAAAGCCCCTCGAGACTGCCCTATGATTAATGAGATAAAAAATGCAAAAGTTAAAAGACCTATAAGAATATTGCCCCATTTTAAATTCCTAACTTTTTCTTTAATATTGAAATGAGATAAGAACCAAGCAAGAGAGGCTCCAAAAATCATAACTAAATAGATGGCAGAATGATTTACATGACCAACGGAGTGAATTTCTAGAGTTTTTCTCGAGTGAATCACAAGGTATTCCCAAAGTCCCCAAGCAAGAGGCGGTATGGTACTTAAGATGATTATTTTAGAAAGTAGCTGATATCGATTTTTTGTATAGTCTGCTCGACTCAATAGCCATCCAGTTAATATAGCTGTCAAAAGTACCTTGTAGCCATGCCATTCTTCAAGCCCTGAGAAGCCAGCAAAAATCGTACTTAAAAGAGCTGTCAAAACAATGGTTAAAAATAAACTATCCCAGCCCCCCCAGTGCCAAATACCTTTTTTAAATTGAATAATTTCCGAAATAATTCGTGTTACCAGATAGCCAACTAAAAAAATATTTTTAGGGGCTTCAACACTGGGAAGGCTCACAATCATAAGACTTAGCATGATGAGATCGATTGTGGAAAGTATTTTTTTCATTTTGTATACCTAGGAAAAAAGCGTTGATTAATATTATTCTAAGTGTACTCGAAATTTAAATTTGAGATAGCTATAAACCTTATAAATAAATTAAATTATTTGATTTTAAATTCTTGGTTGTAGCTCTTTTCAGATTAAATTAGAATCAATAAATGAAATATTCTTTAAAAAAATCTCCTCATATTGCCATACTCATGTGCACTTATAATGGTGAAAAATATCTTAAAGAACAGCTTGATTCCTTTGAGCATCAAACATATCCTTACTGGACGCTTTTCGTCAGTGATGATGGTTCAAAAGATGAAACATTATCAATACTTAAGAGCTATCAAAAGCGTTGGGGCAAAGATAAACTTCACATCCTAAAAGGCCCTCGCGTAAACTATCAAACCAATTTCTTAAAGCTTATTAAAAACCCAAATATTAAGAGAGATTTTTATTTCCTATCCGACCAAGATGATATTTGGATGCCACATAAGATAAGTCATACACTAAAAAAGTTATCAAAACTTAATCTTTTAAAGCCCTGTCTCTATTGTGCAAGAACTACTTATGTGTCGAGTGACGCTAAAAAAATCTTAGGCCATTCCGCTATATTTTATAGAGCGCCTTCATTTAAGAATGCCATAGTTCAAAGTATAGCGGGCGGAAATACTATGGCATTTAATAATGCCTTAAGAGATATAGTGAATCAATTTAATCGACCTAAAGTAGCGTCACATGATTGGTGGCTTTACATCCTAAATGAATTATCAAGAGGGAAGACCCTTTATGACGTCGAATCAACAATTCTTTATCGGCAACATAGTAAGTCACTTTTTGGTGCTAATACTGGTTTCAAAGCCAAATTAAAGCGTTTTCAGATGCTTTTAAGAGGGGTTTATCGACAATACAACACTACTCATCTTGAGACATTGAGGCGCCTTAAGCTTTCGACCTCTAAAGCTAATCTTAAATTGATTAATCAGTTTTATATCCTAAGAGACAAAGATATTAGTCAAAGACTTTCTATGATTAAAAATTTAGGAATCTATAGGCAAACATGTGATACCCACTTAGCTCTCTATTTAGCGGCTATATTGCATAAGCTTTAGATAAAATTAAAAATACCTTAAGCGGTGTTAGCGACATCACTTTAACGCTCTGTTTAGATCCCTTTTTAAGTTAAAATCTTGAGAATATGACTATCCTCGTTACAGGCGCAGCTGGCTTTATCGGATCTAACTTCGTTTTAGACTGGTTTGACCATGTGAAAGAGGATGTGGTTTCCCTAGACCTACTGTCTTACTCCGGTAATCTAGAAAATTTATCTTCATTAAATAATCATCCTCAGCATCACTTCGTCAAAGGCAATATTGCTGATCGTGAACTTATATTCCAACTCTTAAAGAAATTTCAGATCAGGGCAGTTGTAAATTTTGCAGCCGAGAGTCATGTGGATCGTTCGATTTATGGGCCGGGAGATTTTATTGAAACCAACATTGTAGGCACCTATAATTTATTGGAATCCGTTCGCGCATTCTGGAGTGAATTGGATCAAGGCTCGCAAAAAGCATTTAGATTTTTACATGTATCGACCGATGAGGTTTACGGATCTTTAAAACAAGATGATTCAGCATTTCGCGAAACAAATGCTTATAAACCAAATAGTCCTTATAGTGCGAGTAAGGCTGCGAGTGATCATTTAGTGAGAGCTTGGCATCATACTTATGGACTCCCTGTATTGATAACAAATTGTTCTAATAATTACGGACCTTATCATTTCCCAGAAAAACTCATCCCCTTATGTATACTCAATGCAGTCAATGGCAAGTCTCTTCCAATATATGGCGATGGCCTACAGATTCGAGATTGGCTATATGTGAAAGATCACTGTAGTGCAATTCGAACCATATTAGAAAAGGGACGGTTAGGTGAAAACTACAACGTAGGCGGTTGGAATGAGAAAACTAACCTTGATGTCGTGAAAACTTTATGCAGCATCTTAGATGAAATAAAACCTAAGTCAGATGGTACAAAATATGAAACTCAAATGATTTTTGTTAAAGATCGCCCGGGTCATGATAGGCGCTATGCGATTGACGCCACAAAATTAGAGCGTGAATTAGGCTGGACACCGAAAGAAACTTTTGAGGCAGGAATACGTAAGACTGTTGAATGGTATCTCAATAACAAAGTGTGGGTTGATCATGTAGTAAATGGTGAATATAAAAATTGGGTTGAGAAGCACTACTCATGAAAATCTTTCTTACTGGCAAAAACGGCCAGGTCGGTTTTGAATTAAACAAAAAATTAAGTGCTCTAGGCGATGTTATCGCGACAGACCGCGATGAATTAGACCTTAGTAATTCAGATGCGATTAGATCTTATATCGACCAAACAAGACCTGATATTATTATTAATCCAGCGGCTTATACGGCAGTTGATAAGGCCGAGTCAGAGCCTGAGCTTGCTTATCAAATTAATACAATCGCACCCCATGTCTTAGCTGAAAAAGCTATCGAACTCAATATCCCTTTAATTCATTTCTCGACTGATTATGTATTTGATGGATTAAAAAAAGAGGCTTACGTTGAGGCTGATCTAACCAACCCACAATCCATTTACGGTAAATCAAAATGTGAGGGCGAAGCAAACGTTAGAACTCAATCAAAGCATATTATCCTAAGAACAAGTTGGGTATTTGGAAGTCATGGTAATAATTTTTTAAAGACGATATTAAATTTAATTCAAAATAAAGAGTCTATCAATATAGTGGCCGACCAATTGGGGAGCCCCTCCTCTAGCCTAATGTTGGCTGATGTGACATTTACTATTGTAGATAAGATTTTTAATGATAAAAATTTTAATGATTATGGGACGTATCATGTGACAAATGAGGGAGAAACAACTTGGCATCAATATGCAAAACTCATTGCAACTGAAGCAATCGAATTAAATTTAAAAACAAAATGTGTGCCTAATAACATTCACCCCATATCCACTTTGGAATATCCTACTAACGCTTCGCGACCGCTTAATTCAAGGCTTAATACAGATAAATTAAAAAAAACCTTCATGCTAGAATTGCCTCATTGGGAATCAGATGTTAAAAAAGTATTAAGGGAAGTTATTTAATTGGCAAACTTTAAAAAAAGAAAAGGCATCATACTCGCTGGTGGTTCAGGCACAAGGCTTTATCCTGTAACACAAAGCATTTCAAAACAATTGCTCCCAGTGTTTGATAAGCCTATGATTTATTATCCGCTATCGACCTTAATGCTGGCGGGCATCCAAGATATATTAATTATTTCAACGCCGAATGACATAATTCTTTTTGATTCGCTTTTGGGTGATGGAAGTCAATGGGGGCTTAATATTCAATACAAAGTCCAGCCATCGCCGGATGGTTTAGCGCAAGCTTTTATCTTAGGTGACACATTTGTCGGTAATGATTTATCGGCGCTTGTATTAGGCGACAATATTTTTTATGGTCACAATTTTAATGAGCTATTGGTTAACGCTATGGCTCGTGATGATGGCGCCACGGTATTTGCATATCATGTCCAAGACCCAGAACGTTATGGCGTGGCTGAATTTGATAAGAACAATAAGATACTCTCTTTGGAAGAAAAACCTTCAAAACCAAAATCAAATTATGCGGTGACGGGACTTTATTTTTACGATAAGGATGTAGTCACAATGGCCAAGAGTTTAAAGCCATCGGCACGTGGTGAATTAGAAATCACCGATCTTAATCAACTTTATTTGGAAAAACAAAAGCTCAATGTTGAGATTATGGGTCGCGGTTACGCATGGCTAGATACAGGCACACACGAATCATTATTGGAAGCAAGTCAATTCATTGCCACACTTGAAAATCGCCAAGGTTTAAAGGTTGCTTGTCCTGAAGAGATTAGTTATCGTCGAGGCTGGATAAACCGAAGTCAATTAGAAAAATTAGCTACGCCGCTCTCACAAAATAGATACGGTCAGTACCTCAAACGCGTCTTAAATGAAAAAATTTTATAATACATGAAAGTCACCCCCTTAAATATTCCTGATATTTTGCTCATCGAGCCCGAAGTGTTTTCTGATAACAGGGGATTTTTCTTTGAGAGTTTTAATCAGCACCGATTTGAAGAGGCTGTCGGTAAAAAAGTTAATTTTGTTCAAGATAATCATTCAAAATCAACAAAAGGAGCGCTAAGAGGTCTTCATTATCAATTACCACCAAAAGCCCAGGGAAAGTTGGTGCGTGTGATTCAGGGTGAAGTATTTGATGTGGTAGTGGATATAAGAAAGTCGTCACCCACGTTAGGTCAGTATGTAAGTGAAATATTGTCTGCTGATAATAAAAAACAGCTCTGGATCCCCGAGGGTTTTGCGCACGGGTTTGTCACACTCTCAGATACTTCAGAATTTTTATATAAGACCACAGATTTATATAGCAAGACGCATGAGCGAGCCATACGGTGGAATGATGAAACCATTCAAATTCAGTGGCCAATAAAAGATATCTTTTTGTCTCTAAAGGACGAAGCGGCTCAATCTTTTAATGAGGCAAGTTTCTTTAATTAAATTATCAAGTCTTATGTTCTAATCGAATGAGCTGATTAGTGAGTTTGGATATAAGATCTTCCGAGTGTGATGCAATGACCAATATAGATGACTTTTGAATGTAATCGTGAAGCCTCTTTTCTGCTTTGACTAAAAAATCACTATCACCGACGCTCAGCCATTCATCCATCAAGATAATATCAGCCGGAATTGTTGTGGATACCGCAAAACCCAAGCGCATGTGCATACCAGTAGAATAAGTTCGAATGGGCATTTCTAAGAACTGTCCTAATTCAGTAAAGTCTGCAATCTCTTCTTCAATGGCTTTAATTTGTTTGAGTTTTAATCCCATCATGATGCCGCGCATACGAATATTTTCATAACCCGTGGCCTCCATATCCATGCCGAGTGAGATATCGATAAGAGACGCGATACTGCCCTTCACTTCAATAGACCCTAAGGTGGGCTCATAAATACCTGCAATCGTACGAAGTAGGGTGGACTTACCTGAACCATTAGGCCCCATGACACCTAGACGATCGCCGTCTTCAAGGTGAAGATCAAGGTTATTGAGCGCTGTGACAGAGTTAATTTGTGCCTTATCTTTAGTAAGACGCTTTAAAAATGAACTTTTCATCGATCGACTGTGATTTGAATAGACAGGCATCTGAACGCTTACTTGATTAAGATTAATAGATGCCATGATTTATAACCAAAATGCGATACGTGAACGGTAGCGACCCAGATAATAAGTCGCTAAAAAAGTAAGACCAATCAAAGAAAATATTGACCATAAATAATCAGATAACGTAGGTAAATCACCTAAAAGCGGAGCCCTGATGAGTTGGATCCAGTGATAAATCGGATTCCATTCTGCCAAGTAGGCTTTATTTTTAATAGAATCAATCTGCCATAAGATAGGTGTAAAAAAGAATACAATTTGTGTGACTACATTGACGACCTGCGTCATGTCCTGATAGCGACTGCAAAAAATTGCAATGATTATAGAAAGCAGTGTCAGATTAAATTGAATTAATAATAAGTTGGGGATTGTTATCAAACTTAGGAATGATAAGCCATGTCCAACGAGCAATAATACGAGGGCAATGATGAGGCTGTTATGGAGCAAAATAATACCTTGTCTCAGATTGCAGCGGAGATTAAATATAGGAAAGGGGAGTTTAATCTGCTTGATAATTCCTTGAAATTGGAAATAACCTGACGCACTATCTAATACTTGAGAGCTCATCCAGCCCCACACTACAAATCCAATCGCAAAATATGGCAAATAGGTAACGATGGCCTGGTTAAAGATATGGGACCATAGGAATCCTAGCATCAGAACCATTATGCCTGTTGAAATCGCGACCCACCAGGGACCTATGATTGACCGGCGGTAGCGAAGTTTAGTGTCCTGCATCGCCATATAAAACCACTGTTCGTGATTGGACAGGGCGTGCTTGATCTCCAAAAAACCTTCATGAAAAGTACGGGCTAAATTTCTCATATATGAATGAATTATAACTGCTTTTAAAAAGAGACAAGGATTACAAGATAGGGATAAAGTTAGGTTAAAATAAGTCTTATATCAAAACATCAACCCTAAACGACGTCCGCTAAACGGTGTTAATAGACCTTAATGCATAATAAAAAAATAACACTCATCTATGGTAATTATCCATCTAATGAGAGACTTTACGATTTTATGCTCCCCTTAAAACGGTTTTTTATAAGCCACGGTTTTAGCGTCACCTCTTCTAGAAATCTAAGAGCTAATACTACTAATATCATCATCGAAGAGTTTTGCGAGAACCCAATTTTATTAGAAAAAATGGAAAAATTTAAATTGCAAAAAAAAGGAAAAATTGTTGTCGTATTAACCGAATTTTTAACCGGGAACTATCTAAATAGTTTTTCACTAAAAACGAGATTTATTAATGCTTTGGCACAAGTCTATTTTAATATGCCATCGATTCATAAAAAAACTCAAAGAACTTTACAAAGAACTATACAAAAAACAGATCGCCCCTCGCTGTCTGCTATCGAAAAATTTTTAGTATGCATATTAAAAAAATTTAAGACGAGTGAAATGAATATTGCCTACGATATCGCAGAGATTAATTATTTTCATCGACGTTTGAACGGTATTAATTATGCTATCCCTTATGTGGATTTATGGTTAGGGTATTACCGAGATCAAATTCTAAATTGGAAATCTTTATTAAGCAACACAGTGCTTTTTAACTTTAGCCTGCCTCATTATAAAAAAAATAGCGAATCTAAAAAGAAATATGATTTATATTTTAGCGGCAAGCTTACTCAAAAAAGAAAAAAAATATTAGATCAATTAAATAAACACTTCAAAGTTTATTATCCTAAAAAAGGCTATCTATCGCCTCTAGAAAGGGATGCCATTTTAAGGGAGTCTAAATTTTTATTGTGTTTACCTAGGACTGATCATTGGCCCTATAGTTCAGCAACGCGCTCATGGAATGCGCTAGAAAATGGTGTGATACCCATCAATTTAAATCGTTATGTCTTGACTGATTGGGAGACGCATTTAGGATTGCCTCAGGTAAATGAATTTTCAGTGGATGAATTGAAGTCGCTTCTTTATCGTTATGATGAAATCAGATCTGATGTTATCTTGAAATGTCAAAACAATAAAAATTTTGCGGCTACTGACTTATTAAAAAATTTAAAAACTATTTAATTTTTAAATATTTAAAAAACCATAAAATTGGACTCTTATTTAAATGATTTATGATTACGCAATTATTGGCGGAGGTATCTTAGGATTAGCTACCGCTCAACATCTTTTAGATGTAGAAAAAGATGCAACCATCATCTTATTTGAAAAGGAAGATGTTTTCGCAAAACATCAGACAGGGCACAATAGCGGTGTAATCCATGCAGGCATCTATTACGAACCTGGCAGCTTAAAAGCAAAACTCTGTCGCGAGGGCTTGGAAGCCACCAAAGTTTTTTGTGATGAACATAAGATTCCCTATGATATTTGTGGGAAATTAATAGTTGCGACCAATCACCTAGAAGAGAAGCGCATTGATAGCCTTCATGAAAGAGCGAAGGCCAATGGATTAAAATTAAAATCCATTGACGGTAAGAAACTTAGATCAATGGAGCCTAATATTCGTGGCACGAAAGCGTTATTAAGCCCTGAAACAGGCATTGTAGATTATCAAAAAATGGCCATTAAGATGGCGGCACTTATCAAGAATAAAGGTGCCGTGATTCATCTTAATACTCTAATTAATCGTATTAAAGAGAAGCCCCATGCAGTTGAGTTAGGCCATGAACACGAAACATGGGAAGCTAAAAAGCTCATTGTGTGTGGCGGGCTTCAAGCAGACCGACTGGCGGGTATAGCCGGCATGAAAATTGATTTTAGAATTATCCCTTTTAGGGGTGAATATTTTAAATTACCACCATCCAAGAATCATATTATTAAGCATTTGATATATCCCGCACCTGATCCAACATTACCTTTTTTAGGCGTTCATTTAACACGTATGATCGACGGCAGTGTCACAGTGGGTCCGAATGCGGTCCTTGGTTTCGCAAGAGAGGGTTATCCCAAATTATCTATAAACAGTAAAGATATAGCGTCTTACGCAACATTCGGTGGCTTTTGGAAACTGATTTGGCAACATCGTTATCATGCCTTGCATGAGCTTAAAGGCTCTTTGATGAAAAGTGCATACTTGAAAGACTGCCAGAAATATTGTCCTTCATTAAGCTTAGAGGATTTATTGCCCTTCAGAGCAGGAATCCGCGCGCAAGTGGTCACTCAAAAAGGCATAGCTTCGCATGATTTTTTATTTGGAGAAACGGATAGAATGTTACATGTCTTTAATGCACCGTCACCCGCAGCGACATCTTCAATACCTATAGGTAAGTTCATTGCAGAAAAATCAATGAACACTCATACTTATAAATAAAATATTTATTTAAGGGCAAATAAAATATACATGGATGTTCTTTTTATTAATGCTGACAACTCAAGACAAGCCTATCAAGGTCTTGCAGATGTTTATTCGGCAATCGAACCTCCGACATGGTCGTTGTTATTAGCTGAGTCCTGCCGATCTAAAGGTTTTGGAGTAAGTATTCTTGACTCTGATGCCGAAAGACTCTCGCATGAAGTCTCTTTGCAGCGCATTCACGATTTAAAACCAAGGCTAGTCGTATTTGTGGTGTATGGACAGAATCCTAATTCTGGCACCACCAATATGGTGGGTAATTTAATTTTGGCGTCTAAACTTAAAGAGGCTTATCCAAATTTCCCGATCTGTTTTGTGGGTTCACATACAAGCGCATTCCCTAAGGAAGTGCTATCTAAAGATTGCGTGGATATAGTCCTTCTTAATGAAGGCGTTTATGCACTTCATAATCTTCTTAAAACCAATTTAAAAGACGATTTACATCAAATTAAAGGTATTGGTTACAAGAAACGGGATGGCCTTGGTAAATCAATTCCTTTTTTAAACCCACCCCAATCTTTGGTGCCCCAAGATCGCATGGATATAGACTTGCCTGGCTATGCATGGGATCTATTGCCCTTCAGAGAAAAGCCACTTGATTTGTATCGCGCTCATTTTTGGCATGCGGAATTTAGTCATGAAAAACGTACACCCTTTGCGGCGATATACACATCATTAGGATGCAATTTTGGATGTGATTTTTGCATGATCAATATTGTGAACAGAGTTGACAATGGTGATGATGTGAACGCAGCTGATTCAAGAGGTATGCGATTCTGGAGTGCTCAATGGGTGTCTCGTGAGATGCGAAAACTCGCCGACATGGGTGTGAAAACTCTTCGCATTAGTGATGAAATGTTTTTCTTAAATCGTAAATATTATGAGCCCATTCTTCAAGAAATTATCGATCAAGATTTTGGTTTTAATATGTGGAGTTATTCTCGCATTGATACCGTGAGGCAAGAATTTTTACAATTATTTAAAAAAGCGGGCATGAATTGGTTGGCACTTGGCGTTGAGGCAGGTAATCAAACGGTAAGACAGGAAGTTTCTAAGGGCTCGTTTCAAGAAATGAATATCCGAAAGATGTGCAAAGAAATTAATGATGCTGACATTAATATTATTAGTAATTATATTTTTGGACTACCTAATGATAGTTTTGAAACTATGCAAGAAACGCTGGATTTGGCTTTAGAGCTTAATACAGAAATGGCAAATTTTTACCCATGTCAGGCGCTTCCAGGAAGCCCCTTATTCACCTTGGCTAAGAAAAATGGATGGGCATTACCAGATTCTTACGAAGGGTATGGTTTCTTGTCATATGACGCCCAACCTTTGCCTACACAATATTTGACAGCCGCAGAAGTCTTAAAATTTAGAGACCAGGCTTGGCAAACGTATTTTACAAATCCAGCTTATTTGGACTTGGTTGAAAAAAGATTTGGCTCTCAACAAAGGCAGAACATTATTGAAATGTCGGCTGTTTCTCTTAAGCGAAAAATTTTAGGCGATTAATTTAAAAATGATTATCACACGAACGCCATTTCGCATTTCTTTCTTTGGTGGTGGTACAGATTACCCACAATGGTTTAGAGAGTTTGAAGGTGCGGCGCTTGCTACTACCATTGATAAATATTGTTATATCAATATGCGTTATTTACCACCATTCTTTGAACACAAACATCGCATTGTTTATTCTGTTATTGAGAGCATTACAAAAAATGAAGATATTAAACATCCAGCAGTACGTGCTATTTTTAAAGAATTTCAGGTGGATAAAGGTTTAGAAGTTCATCATGACGGAGACTTGCCAGCAAAATCAGGGCTAGGTTCAAGTTCTTCATTTACAGTGGGTCTCATTAATGCACTTTATGCTATTGAAGGTAAAATGATCTCTAAAGAAGATTTAGCAAATCGTGCGATTCATATAGAGCAGAATGTCATTAAAGAAAATGTTGGATCGCAAGATCAAATATCTGCAGCATTTGGTGGATTTAATAAAATTAGTTTCCATCAAGATGACAGCTTCGATGTAAGACCAATTTTATTTCCAGAAGGGCGCATGCAAGACCTGCATAGCTATCTTTTACTATTCTTTACAGGATTTTCTCGTATCGCTTCAGAAGTTGCTGAATCTAAAATTGCTAACTTTAAGCATCGCGAAATAGAATTAAAACGTATGCATAACATGGTAGATGAAGCCATTCAAATCATACAAGATACTTCCGTATCGATAGATGAATTTGGTAGCTTACTTCATCAATCATGGATGTATAAGCGAGAGCTTTCGGACAAAGTATCCACACCTGAAATTGATGCTATTTACGATGCTGCAATTAAAGCGGGCGCTACCGGAGGCAAACTTCTAGGCGCAGGCGGAGGCGGATTTTTATTAGTCTTTGCAAAACCGGATTACCATAAAAAAATAAAAACAGCACTCAACAATCTAATTCACGTCCCTTTTGAATTTGAAAACATAGGTAGTCGCGTTATTCTATATCAGCCACAAAATCTTGATTTAAGCTAAATGAAATCAAGTGATCTTATCTATGTTGTTGGTCATGAAGGACTTATTGGCTCAGCTATTGTTCGAACGCTACAATCATCTGGCTATAACAATCTTTTATTAAGAACACATCAAGAATTAGAATTAACTAACACCTTATTGGTTGATCAATTCTTTGATGAATATAAGCCTAAGTATGTTTTTTTAGCAGCAGGAAAAGTAGGGGGCATTGTAGAAAATAAAACATACCCCGCAGATTTTATTCGCACTAATTTAAATATTCAGCTTAACGTGATGAATGCTGCGCAAAAAAATAATATCAATAAACTCATTTTTTTTGGCTCCTCATGTATGTATCCTCGTGAATGTAAGCAACCCATGGCTGAGGATATCTTGTTATCAGGTCAACCAGAACCTACAAGTATTGCATATGCCATAGCGAAGCTCGCAGGACTACAAATGTGCTTAGCTTATAACAAACAATTTAATGAGCAGCGATTTATCCCCGTCATTCCAAATAGTGCATATGGACCACATGATAACTTTGACCCTCATTCGGGGCATGTATTGTCTGCACTCATCACTCGCTTTCATAAAGCCAAATCAGAGGGTACAAAAAGTGTAACTTTATGGGGTAGTGGAAACCCTAGGCGTGAATTTATACATGCTGACGATATTGCAAAAGCCTCTCTCTGGCTTATGGAAAATGAGACAAAAAATATTCCTTTACCGATCAATATCGGTGTCGATTATGATGTCTCCATTAAAGAGCTGGCCTTAACGATTGCAGATATTGTGGGTTATGAAGGGGTTATTGAATGGGATCTTTCTAAACCAGATGGGACTCCACGTAAATTATTAGATAGCAGTCGCATGCGATCTTTAGAGTGGAAGCCTGAAATTGATTTTAAAGATGGATTAAAAGAAACTTATAATTGGTATCTTAAACATGCAGCCATTTAATCAAAATTTACCTCCAAAAGAATTACAACAGAAAGCGCAATGGGTTTGGGAGGAGACTTTAAAAATTCATCGAAGCTCGCCCGAAACAAGGGTGGCATCTTCTTTATCTCCCATCGAGATTTTTGTGGTTCTGTATTATGGCGGATTTCTAAAACAAGACCCTAAAAATACCCAATGGCCTGGCCGCGATCGTTGCATTATCAGTAAAGGCCATGGTTCGTTATGCATGTATCCTATTTTGGCAGACCTAGGATTTTTTTCGATCAATGAATTAGAGCGCGTTTGCCAAGAAGGTAGTTTTTTAGGAGGTATCCCAGATCCCGTCATTCCAGGTTATGAGACAATTAATGGATCCTTAGGTCATGGTGCCGGTGTAGGGGCAGGCATGGCCTTGGCATTAAAAAGGCGCAACCAAGATCAGCGTGTTTATGTCGTGACAGGTGACGGTGAGCTCCATGAGGGATCTAATTGGGAAGCCTTTATGTTTGCAGCTCAACATCAACTAGACAACCTCACTGTGATTGTGGATAACAATCAAATTAGCATGTTGGGATTGACTGATGAAATTGTGTCCCATCGTAATCTTGTCGAAAAATTTACGGTTTTTGGTTGGGAAGCTTTAATAGTGGAAGATGGCCATTCGGCGGAAGCTATTCAATCAGCCTTATCTCAATTAGTGAATAACAAAGAAAAGAAACCTAAGGCATTAATCGTGAATACAAGAAAAGGTAATCGCGTACCTGACTTAGAGAATGCACCCTTATCTCATGTGACGGCAATCAAGCCCGACCTCATTGATCAGCTTTTAGGAGAGGGTAAGTGACTGAATTAGCCCCTGTTAAGCCACGTGCGATGCGCGACACCCTGCTTCAATCTATCTATGAGCTCATGCTTCAAGATTCAGAAATCTTTTTTGTGTCCGCAGATTTTGGATCGCCCGTCATTGATAAAATTCGTGCAGATAAGCCTGATCGATTTATCAATGTAGGTATTGCGGAGCAAAATTTAATTAATGTTTCCGCGGGCCTTGCTTTAGAGGGATTTAAAGTATTTGCTTATGCGATTGCACCTTTTATTACCATGCGTTGCTTTGAACAAATTCGTGTGAGCCTAGCACTCATGTCAAAAGTACGACCTATGAATGTTAATTTAATCGGTGTAGGAGCAGGATATAGCTACGTAGTTTCAGGTCCGACACATCAGTGTTATGAAGATATCACTTTAATGCGATCCATGCCAAACATGAGAGTGTTATCACTTTCAGATCAACATCTCGCATCAATGATGCCAGCTTATTGCATGCGCGACTTAGGGGTAAAATATTTAAGGTTGGACGCACAAGTCTTGCCTATGATTTACCAAGATATTCAAGTGGACTTGAATGAAGGTTTTTATGCCCATAAAAAAGGTGTTCGATTCTGTTTGGTAGCCACTGGCTTCATGGTGCATACAGCGATAAAAGTAGCCGAAGCACTTTCAGAGCTCAATATAGAAGTGGGCATTATAGACCTTTTTAATTTAACAACATTTGATGCGCAAAAATTTAATGAAGCATTAACTGGATATAAAACAATCGTTTCAATGGAAGAGGCTTTTTCAGGGCGCGGTGGATTGGATGCGTTAATGTTTAATTATATTGCGCATCAAAATTTAAATATCAACCTGATTAATATAGGCGTTGAAGGCGATTATCGTTTTGAGATTGGTAGTCGCCAGCATATTCATGAAGAAGTGGGTATTGGTGTTAAAGCTATTATTAAAAAAATTCTTTCTAAAAATTAACCTTCTTATTGTTAGGAATATAGATCAAGCAACTACATGGGTTAAGTTTTTTTTGAGGGAGGAGCAACGACTCAAAAGCTAAAGTATAATTTGAAAAAATAAAGAGTTAGATAAGGCCCAATATGAAGTTTCCGTTAATGCGTAACAATATTTTTCGTGAAGATTTAGATGCAGTCATTGAGCATTTGAAGCAAGACGACCCCATTTTAACTAATGGCCCAAAGGTTCGTGAATTTGAGGCTGCCTGGTCAAAATGGCTTGGCGTTAAACACAGTGTTTTTGTAAACTCAGGCGCTTCTGCTAATCTCCTGTCGATGGCCGTTTTAAAAATTCGCTACCCTCAGGGGGGTGAAGTTATTGTACCCCCGTTAACTTGGGTTTCAGATGTGGCCTCGGTGATTCAGCATGAATTCAAGCCTATTTTTGTTGATATCGATCCTGTCACACTCGCGATGGATTCTAAAAAAATTATTGAAAATCTTAATGATCAGACGCGCGCTGTTTTTTTAACTCACGTTCAGGGTTTTAATGGTTTAACTGATGAATTAATTGATGAACTTGAAAAGAGAAATATACCCCTCATAGAAGATGTGTGCGAATCGCATGGCGCAACACATAATGGAAAGAAAGCTGGAAGCATAGGATGGATTTCTAACTTTTCTTATTATTACGCCCATCATATGAGCACCATTGAAGGTGGCATGATCTGTACGAATGATGATGAAGTGCATCAGCAGTTAAGAATGTTTCGATCACACGGCATGGTTCGAGAGTCAAATGATCCAGCTATTCGAGAATCTTGGATAAAAGCCAATCCGGAATTGAATCCAGATTTTATCTTCGCCTATCCTGCTTATAATTTGAGAAATACTGAGATAGGTGGCATTTTAGGCATTCATCAACTAAAACGTTTGGATGATGTGGTTGAAAAAAGAACGCAAAATTTAAAACGGTTTTTATCAAAGATTGATGCAAATCTTTATCGCACCGATTTTAAAATTGAGGGTAGTAGTAATTATGCTTTTAATGTCGTACTAAAAAATGCGGACAACACATTAGTCGAGCGGCTTATGCAAAAATTAAAATCAGAAGGTGTTGAATTTAGACGAGGTAGTGCAGGTGGCGGAAATCAAGTTCGACAACCATACTTAAAGGGTATTGTTCCTGAAGGGCATTATAAAAACTTTCCAGAAACTGAGCATATTCATTTCTATGGCTTCTATATTGGTAACTTTCCAGATCTAAGTAATCAAGAAATTGATGATATTTGCCAAATATTAAATGCCGTTTAAATGACAAAAGCTATCATTCTTGCTGGTGGATTGGGTACAAGATTAAATAGTGTTTTAAGTGATCTACCAAAACCTCTAGCCCCGATCAATGGAAAGCCTTTTCTTGAATATCAGATGGACTATTGGATTCATCAGGGTATCGATCATTTTGTACTGTCCGTTGGATATTTAAAAGAAAAAATTGTGGATTACTTTGGAGATCATTACCAAAATATCCCCATCAATTATGCGATCGAAGATACACCGCTCGATACTGGCGGCGGTCTATTAAAGGCGCTAAATTTTATTACTTCTGACGAACCTATTTTAGTGCTTAATGGCGATACTTTTTTTGAAGTTGATTTGAAGGTCATAAATGATTTTCATCTGAATAGAGGATCGATATGGACATTTTCATTATTTAGAACAAAAGAAATAGGTCGATATATGGGTATTCACTTAGAGCCTTCCGGAAAATTAAAATTTATGAATCAAGAGATCAACGATCAAGAAAGATTAGCTAATGGTGGCGTATATTTAATTAATCCATCGATTGTTAAAGCATTGGGTTATAAATCAGGAGAAAAAATATCCTTAGAAAAAGATATTTTGAAAAAACTCTCAGAGGATTATACAAATATTTATGGCATTGAATTTGAAGGGCAGTTCATTGACATCGGGGTACCTAATGATTATAAGCGTGCTGCTAGTATCTTAAATTAATGGAACTATGATATGGATTACACAGAAGTTCTTAAGTCTAATTTAACAACATCAATTAACGCAAAAAAATTATTCCTAGAAAAAAAAGATCAGTTAATTGAATTTTCAAATGCTGTTGAAGCGGTTGTCAAAGCTTATAAAAAAGGCGGTAGAATTTATATTGCAGGGAACGGCGGTTCTGCTGCAGACGCCCAACATTTAGCTGCAGAATTTATAAGTAAATTAGCAAAAGATAGGGACCCCCTGCCGGCAGAAGCTTTAACTGTTGATTCTTCTGTTATAACTGCCATAGGAAATGATTATGGCTATGACGAAATTTTTGCGAGACAAATTTTAGGAAAAATGCGACCCCACGATATCTTTTTGGGTATTACAACATCAGGAAACTCACAAAACATTATTCGCGCGCTAGAAGTTTGTAAATCACTAAATATACCAAGCATAATATTTACAGGCCATGATGGAGGTAAGGTAGCACAGATAGCTCAGCACTGTATTTTAGTGACAGGAGAAGAGACTGCTACCATTCAAGAATTACATATTGTATTGGCACATTCTCTATGTCAGTGTGTTGAAGCAGAAATTTTTAATTAATTTTTTACAAGGCCACTTAAGGAAACATAAATGTCACAAAATATTTTGGTTACAGGCGGTGCTGGTTATCTGGGCTCAACAATGGTTCCGGCGTTATTAGAAGCAGGCCATAAAGTTACAGTGGTAGACAACTTTATGTATGGTCAGAGTAGCCTTAATCACGTATGTCATCATCCAAATTTTACGATAGTGCGGGGCGACATACGCTTAGAAAAAACGATGTTACCTCTTATGAAAAAAGCCGATGTGATTATTCCCCTAGCGGCCTATGTTGGCGCTCCATTGTGCTCAAAAGATCCTGTAGGCGCTACTACTGTCAATCATGATGCAATTGTACTCATGATTAAAAACTTAAGTAAAGATCAGCAAGTACTAATGCCAACAACAAATAGCGCATATGGCACCGGCGATGAAAATAATTTCTGTACTGAGGAATCACCCTTAAGACCTATTTCTCAGTACGCCATTGAAAAAGTAGCTATTGAAAAAGAACTTATGCAGCATGCAAATACGATTAGTTTTAGGCTTGCAACTGTATTTGGTATGTCGCCTAGAATGCGAATTGATTTATTAGTAAACGACTTTGTATATCGCGCTTTTTATGATCGATTTGTTGTGTTATTTGAGCCTCATTTTAAGCGAAATTATGTTCATGTTCGTGATGTCACAAATGCATTTATTCATGGCATCAATAATTTTGACAAGATGAAAGGTCAAATTTACAACGTTGGATTATCCGAGGCTAATGTTTCTAAAATGGAATTATGTATAAGAATACAAAAACATATACCTGAATTTATTTTCCCAGAGGCAGCATTAGGCAAGGATCCAGATCAAAGAAATTACGTTGTGTCTAATGCAAAAATTGAGGCTACAGGTTTTAAAACTTTACACTCTCTTGATGCCGGTATCGATGATCTTATCAAAGGTTACACAATGATTAAAAATACACGCTACGGAAACGTGTAAGCTGAAATTAGCAAAAAATATAATTTAAAACAAAATACAGAAAGTTTAATTCATGCAAGATTTAGAGTATAGACATCAATTAGTTTCTAATTACCTAGATAAATTGAATTTAGACAATGAAATTAGCAATTATTATAACGGTAAGAAAATTCTTATCACTGGCGGTGCCGGCGCAATAGGAAGTAATTTATCTATTGCATTGTCTATTTTAGTCGGTCATCAAGGAAAAATAATTATTCTTGATAACCTATCAGCTATCAAAAATAAATCATCTTGGAACGTACCGCCTCTAGATAATGTTATGTTTATAGAGGGGGATGTTCGCTCTGATATATTTTTAAAAAGGGTCTTTAATGAAGATCTTTCTTTAATTTTTCATTTAGCTGCTTTTTTTGCGAACCAAAACTCAGTTGATTACCCAGAAACATCAGCAGATGTCGACGTTATGGGTCATATAAAACTTCTTGAATATGCAAAATTAACTAATATCGATCGTTTTGTCTACGCATCAAGTGGGTGCGCAATTTATGGGTCCTACCCTAAATTACCTTTAAGTGAAGATTTTATATCTATGTATTTAACTACCCCTTACCAAATCAACAAAATGGTTGGTGAAATGTATTGCAACTATTATTCACATAATTTCGGTTTGGATATTGTAAATTGTCGATTCTTCAATTCATTCGGGCCCGGTGAAGTGCCTGGTCAATACAGAAACGTTATACCAAATTTTATTTATTGGGCAATGCAAGGGATGAGCTTACCAATTACAGGAACTGGTGAAGAAACGAGAGACTTTACTTACGTGCTAGATTTAGTCCAAGGCCTTATTAAGTCTGGGTTTTATAAAGAAGCAGTTGGCGAAAATTTTAATCTTTCTGCCGGTAGAGAGATTAGTATTAAGCAGGTCGCTGAATTGATTAATTCGGTTACAAATAATAAAGCAGAAATACAATATTTACCGAGACGAAAATGGGATACAAAGCCAAGATTATTAGCTTCAATTGAAAAGGCAAAAAAATTGATTAACTACGAACCAATTATTTCTTTTGAAGATGGTTTTATGGAAAATAAATTATGGTTTGCAAATAACTGGGAGACAATAAAAAAGTTATCAGATTTTCCTCCAGGAATGAATAGTGCTGTAAGAAAATAAGGGATAAAAATTGAATAAAAGAATTCTAATCACAGGCGGCTCAGGTTTTATTGGAACAAATTTACACAAAGAGCTTTCGCAAAGAGGCCACGATTTATTTTCTATTGATTTATTAAATACAAATAGAGACAACTACGAGAGGTGCGATGTTAGCCAATTTCGACAAATAGAATCTATATTTAAAAAGCATGGTCCCTTTGATTTTGTTTACCATTTAGCTGCAGAATATGGGAGATGGAATGGTGAGGCTTATTACGAGCAGCTTTGGCAAACCAACGTCATCGGCACGAAAAACATCATTCGATTGCAAGAAGAATTTGGTTTTAATCTAATTTTCTTTTCTTCTGCAGAAGTTTATGGTGATTATTCTGGATTAATGGCAGAAAATGTCATGGAGCACAATCCAATCAAAGATACATATCAAATGAATGATTATGCGATTTCAAAATGGGCTGGTGAGCTCATGTGCATGAATTCGACAAAGATGTTTGGTACAAATACTGTTCGAGTAAGGCCAGTAAATTGCTACGGACCTCATGAAGATTTTACCCCTTATCGTGGATTTGTTCCTAAATTCATATACTCAGCTATACATAAGATACCTTTTGTTGTTCATAGAGGACACAAAAGGATTATTGATTATGTAGAAGACTCTTGCAGAACTTGGGCAAATATCAGCGATAATTTTATTTCCGGGCAAGCATACAACATCGGTGGTCGAATTGAATGGGAGCGCTCTATTGAAGACTATTGTGAAATCATATTAAAAGTAACAGGAGCGTCTTCGTCATTAGTAAGTTACAAAGAGGTTGAAGAAAATACTACATTAGTAAAAACAATCGACTTTTCTAAAGCCATAAGCGATCTTAAACATGATCCAAAAATTTCACCAGAAGAAGGCATAGAAAGAACTGTAGACTGGATGAAGTTCTACTATAGAAAGTGATAAGTAAAAAAATGAAATTTCACACTGGGGCTTTTCTTGATCATGCGTTTAACCATTCAAATAAATTCCTGATTATTTTATTTACTTCTAGAAATTCAAGGCCTTCTTTAGAGACGCTTCAAAATACAAAAAAAATTCTTAAAAAATTTAAAGCTAACTTTGAATTTTTTGAGGTTGATATCGATGAGTATCCAGATTTAGTTGTTAACTATAGGGCATCAATTGTGCCCACCATCATGATTTTTAAAGACAGAATAAAATTGTTTGAAAAAATCACCAAAATGAATCTGGATGATTTGGAAGTTATTTTTACACAATACTTATGAATATATTAATTTTGAGTGAATCGGTCTGGGAGCTAGGGCCTGTTTACGATTTGCACCTTTTAGCTGAAAAACTTGCTTTTTTTGGGCATAAGGTGATAGCAGTCGATCCTGGTATAGACAGTCATAGAGTTCGTAAAACGACAACCCAAATAAAAAAAATATCTAGAACGTCGTCAGGTAAATTTATTAAGCTTTATACACCCTTATATTCCAAGGTTTCAATTTTAAGTTTTTATAAAAAATATAAAATTTTTAAAAATTTAGAGAGATTTTCTTATACTAAACGTTTAATTGATGAAATTCTCCATAAGGAGAGTATTGATATTGTTTTAGATTATTCTGTTGCAAGGCTAGCCCCCCAAGCTTTAAATGTTTGCAAAAAAAACAATATTCCGTTTGTTCATCGAAATGTAGATATGCAGCATAAGCTTTGGTCAACCAAGATAAATCAATTTTTTGTTAGGCATTTAGAAGGATTTGTATATCGATCTAGCAATAGATTGTTAGCTTTAAGCCCGTCATACGCTGAGTATTTAGTTTCATTAGGTGCCAAAAAAAATCTTATTGATTTGTTGTACTTTCCTGTGGAAACTAACATCTTTAAGCCAAGCAATAAAACCACTCACAATAAAAATTTATTATTTATGGGAATGCTTTATCCATTTGGAGGAGTTCGAGAGCTTATCCTGGCTTCAGTTTCCTTTTTTAAAAAATATCCCGAGTTTAAATTATCTATTCTTGGATATGGGCCTATCCGTCGCGAAATTGAGGAAATGGTTAATGAATTAAATTTACAAAAAAAAGTTAAAGTTTTAGGATTTAAGGATTTCAAGTTAATGCCTTACTATATAAATGACTCTTATATTTGTATTAATGCCTTCCCAATAAACTCTTTTACAGAAAAAATTTTTTCTGCAAAAATTATTCAATACATATCTTGTGGAAAACCAACAGTTTCAACAAATTTGATCGGTATTTCATCCTTACTTCCAGAATTTGAAAGCGGGGTAATATACGCAACTAGTTTCCGCCAAATTTTTAATAAAGTTGAAGCTATTCATCTTGATAAAAAATTATATTCATCATTGTCTAAAAATGGTCGTGAATATGCATTAAAAAATCATTCATTAACTATTATTGCGCGCAAGCTTGAAAATATTCTTAAGCGGGAATTGTGGCTAGCGAAATAAAAAAAAGTATATAAATGAGAATTATTTTGGCTATAGGCACACGCCCTGAAGCAATTAAAATGGCAACTTTGTATCTAGCCTTGAAAAAGGATAGTAGATTTACAGTTAAACTTTGCCTAACTGGTCAACATAGTACGATGATGGATGATGCCTTATCTGCTTTTGATATTACCCCAGACTTTAATTTAAATGTGATGTCACCAAATCAAAGTTTAAACTTGTTGGTCTCTAAAATTTTCTCTGAGTTTGATAGTCTTATAGAAGATTTCAACCCTGATTTAATTATAGTCCACGGTGATACATCTTCTACCATGGCTTGTTCATTAGCCTCGTACTTAAGAAGAGTTAAGTTGATGCATGTCGAGGCTGGGCTTAGGACGCATAATTTGAATTCACCTTGGCCCGAAGAGGGAAATAGGCAGATCACTTCCAGGGTTGCCGATTTTCACTTCGCCCCAACTCTTTTGGCAAAAAGTAATCTCTTGAAGGAGGGTGTTGATGAAAATAAAATTCTAATAACCGGCAATACTGTGATCGACGCACTTCTTTATTCTATAGAAAAATTGAATAAAACTAAGCCAGATAAAGTTTTAAAACTTTTATCAAATTCCGGATTTATCTATAATCCAAGTAGAAAAATAATTCTAGTCACAGGCCACAGAAGAGAAAATTTTGGGCAAGGGTTTTTGAACATCTGCATTGGCCTAAAGCTTATATCTGAGAAATTTCCAGAGGTTGATATAGTATATCCAGTTCACCTAAATCCATCTGTAAAGATACCGGTTACGGAAAAATTAGGGTCATCTAAGAATATTCACTTGATAGAACCGCTAGGTTATCTCGATTTCGTTTGGCTTATGAACAAATCCTACTTGATTCTTACTGATAGTGGCGGAATCCAAGAAGAAGCCCCAACACTGAAGAAGCCAGTTATTATTATGCGAGAAATTACTGAGCGACCAGAGGCTGTCGATAATGGCAGTTCATTTATAGCCGGAACAAGCCCAGAGGAAATTGTAAGTCTAATATCACGCATGATGATAGATAAAAATTACATGCTAATTACAAAAGATATGGCAAATCCTTATGGCAAAGGCGACGCATCATTAAAAATTAAAGAAATTATTGAGGAAAAATATTTACATGGCTAATCCAAAATCAAAGCCTTTAGTTTCGATACTAACGCCAGTTTTTAATGCCAACAAAAATGGATATCTAGATACCTGTATTAAGTCAATTTTAGATCAAGACTACAAGAATATTGAACATATTTTCTCGGACGGAGGATCGTCAGATGGCACGATTGAGATTATTAAAAAATATGCCAAAAAATATCCAGGAAGAATAAAACTATCTATTAAAAAAGATAATGGTGTGGGTAGTGGCCTTAAAAATGCCTATACAATATCTTCAGGGGAAATTATAGGATGGATGGATGCAGATGATTTCTACAATCTAGGATCTGTATCTTATTGTGTAGATATATTTCTTAAAAATCCCGACCATCATTTTATCTACGGCAATTGTAATATAGTTGACGAAAATAATAATCATATTGGAAATTTTATTGTAAGAGACTTTAATAAATATGAATGGCTTAATATTCAGCACTACATAATTTTTAATAGCCTTTTTTTTAGAAGGGAAGTAATTGAAAATTGTGGATTTGTAAATGATCTTGGTAACGATTTATATTTTTATATGTCTGTTGCGAAGAAGTATAAATTTCATAGAATTGATCGTGTTTTATCTAATTGGAGACTTCATAATCAAAGTATAAGTTTAAAATCATCGGATCGTGAAAAGAGCATTAGATGGCATCGGGCGTTGGAAGATTTGCTTCTCGTAATCAAATATAGAGGCTCAATTTTTTCACCTAGAGCCCTTATTTTTTTAGCTGTCATCGAACCGAGCATATATAAATTTTTTAAACCTTTAGTGCCTTTATGTCCAAGCATTCTCAAAAAATTTATTATTAAATTTATGTTCAAAATAAAAAGATCAATATCTATGCCAAATAGGAACAAAAATAATAATTATTTTATTCCATTTTTAAATCGCATTTTTACAGATAGATAGATTCTGGTGGACATCATCCGCTTTTTTATTGGAATAAATTTAATAGAATGATTTTAAATTGAAAAAAAGAATTTTAGTTCTTTCTGAATTTACATACTTAAATAATTTTATTAAAAAATCTGAAATTATTTACGACATTCATCTTGTGAGTGAGCTTCTTTCAAAAAAGTATGATGTTTACGTCATTGATTCGGGCATTGGCGATCTAACAAATATAAAAAATTGGGAAAATGACTATGCAAATTTCACAAATGTTTCCCGAGCATTTGATAATTTATCTGTACTCTATAAAAGCGAGCAGTACGATCAAAGATTCTTTTTTTTTAATAACTATATAAAATTTTTTTATTTTAGCTTTTCTAGATTTTTATTCGTTTATAAAACGTTTAAAGAGGTAAAACCAGATATGGTCATTTCATACTCCATATTCAGGCTTGGTTTGTCAGGTTTATTTTTTTCATTTTTATTTAGAAAAAAATACTATTTCAGATTTATTGATATGCTAGTTTATTTCAAAAAATCGTTTTTTCTTAAAGCTTTAGGATTTTTTATTGAATTCATTATTCTCAATCTGTCCGATAAGATTTTTGTACTTTCTAAGGATTATCAGCGTTATGTAAGATCAAGATGCTTTAATAAATCAAAAGTCAGGATCATCCCCTTTTTTTGCAAAGCATCGAAGTCGGTTAATGTTATTAAAGATCTTTCAAAAAATAAAAAGATAAAACTAGTCTTTGTAGGTGTTTTATATGATTATTCTGGTATTTATGAATTAATTCACGCATACAATCCTGAAGTATTTGACAAGTATAAATTACAGGTGAATATTTATGGAGATGGACCAGATTTAGATAGATGCTTAAAACTTGTAAAACTTAGGAATCTATCTAATGTTTTCAAATTTCATGGCTTTTGTACATTTAATGACATACCAAGAAAAATTATTAAAAACGATTTTTGTATAAATACAATGCTAGATCAAAAAGAAAAATCATTAATATTTAACGCAAAAATTGTTCAATATCTTGCAAATAACAGAAATGTAATTTCAATTCATAGGGGGAATATAAATGTATCTTTTCCCGAAAAGAAGTCAGGTGTTTTTTATGTGAAAAATCATAGGGATATTTTCTTGAAATCACTTAAGTTATACAACAACAAGACTCACTTAAACAATAAAATACCATATGATTTTTATAATAAAAATTTTAGTCCACATGCTATTGAAAAATCTTTGCTTAAACTAATTCAATAAATCAAATGAATATACTTAATATAATTTTATAAGTCAGTTATATTTATAATAAAGATCAAAATGATAATCAGTACTAATTTAAGGTTTATTTTTATAATATTTTATTTATATATGTATGATTAGAATTAACAATTTAGTTATATTTTTTGGGCTATTGATATTTAATTTTACAATATTGATGCCAAGCATTAGTTCAAATGTTATACAGCATGATGACTATAATTATTTTAATATTAATGTGCATCAAAGATTTTTTTTTATACACCCTCAAGCGATTTTTTCTTATTATTTTGGCAGGCCTATTCATGGGCTTTATTTAAATTTATCCGCTGTTTTATTTCCGTTTATAGGAATTTTTGGCCTTAGAATAATAAATATTCTTTTGTCGACCTTTAGCGCATTCAGGTTGCAAACATTAATAAAGCAATTTTCAAATGATGAAAATACAGGCATTTGTGTTTCCCTGAGTTATTGCTTACTTCCGGGAATAATTTTTTGTGAATTACTACTCGGAGCCGCAATTGGTTTCTTAGGATTTATATTTGCTCTAGAGGCAGGACGAATATTTAATAAATTTAATTATTCAAATTTCTTAGCTTTATTTCTAGTATTTCTTTCCTTGTGCACTGCTCAAACTACCTCAGTAGGTTTTTTCTTATATCCTCTAATTAAATTTTTTTACAAAATAGATGATAAAAAAACATATTTAGATTTCTTTTATAGAGTTTGTTGTTTTGCTGCAATCTCAACTCTCTACTTTCTAATTTTAAAATTTATTAGTGAGCCTTATTTCCTAATGAATTACCCTGAGGCTGCACATGTAATCACTGATAACTCGCCCTACATTACATCTATTTCATTTAGTCCTCTACATTTAATTAAAAAACTTTTTTTGATAATAAATATGTCAATGACTCAATTTTTGCCTCATTTTAAAATATTAAGCTATTTATTTTGTTTAACTTTGCTTATTTCATCGTTAATAATTTTTTTCAAGAAAAACATATTAAAAACTTCACTATTCGGTTTTTTATTTTTGATAATTGTTACAATAGTTTTTTCTCTTCCAGTATTACTTGCAAAAAATGGAATAGTTTATTTCCGCACCACACATTATGTATGCTTATCTTTCATTATATTATTTTTTATTTCACATGAGAAATCTTTATTCTTAAGAAAAATTAATTCTAGGGTACTTTTAATTTTAATTATGTTTTTGAGTAGTTTGTCATTGACTAATTCAAGTGCAAATTTTACAAATTCAGAATACCTTTTATTTAAAAATGCTTATCAATATAATTACATTTATAAACCAAATTCATCCTTAATAATTAATGATGAGTTTTATTTGCCTATTACTGATGAAAATCTAGCCAAACTACGATTGAAAGCGGAAAATTAAAAAATAATTATTTAAATTATTAGCTTATGAATTTATTGATGAAGTTAACCACTGTTATTACTATTGTATTTGATAGAATAGATACTGTGATCTTATTGCTATAGAAGTTAATTTTTTGCCAAGTATATCAAATGTATTTACTTAATTAAGATCGATTTTGAGTATGTTTATATTGTAATGTTTTCGTAAAAGTAAATTAGAAAGATGCTTTTTTATTTTTTTAAATTGGTTACATAACTAGTTTAGCCTTAATTTTTATGACAATTTTTAGTATAAATATTATTTATACACAAGCAAAAGAGAAGCAAAATTAATATAGACAAAATTGCTGCTTTAGTAAGTTCTAAATATTTATAAAACTCTTTAATCTGGAAAGTAATATTGTGAATTCCTCTGGGGATATACAGTCCTTTAAAACCACTATTTATCTTATATATTTTAGTTTTCTTTCCATCAATTAAGCCATTCCAATATGGGTGAAAAGCATCGTAATACACTAATGGTAAAGTTGCATTATATTTATTATCTATTTTGAACGCCACTTGATTGGGTGAAAAAGATGTAATATTAATTGAATCACTCGTAATTCTATTAGGTACGTTTTTGTAATTATTTTTTGCTAAATTAAAATTGCTGTTATAGGGAATATTAGTAAAAAAGTCTGGAGTTAAAAGCTCAACTTTATTTCTGTTACAGCCATATTTTGTCCAATTTGTTATATCATCTGTTTTTTTTAAATCAAATTCTATTACAGATGGATTAAAATTTAATTTATCTACTTTAAGCGTATCGTAAATTACTCGCAAAAGGTAGTCTTGTCTGAATATTTGGTAGCAATAATCTTCCTTTAAAAGAGTAATCTCTGAAGAGTACCGTGCAAACCCACTACTTAAAGCAGTTTTAGAAAACCGCTCCCTTACTTCTTTTGTAATATTTGTATCTTTCGGATTAATATCATCATAGAAAGAGTCATAAAAAATTGTAATTTTTTTGGAGTTTTTCGGATCTATTCTGTCAACAAATGGAAAGTTAGAATTATTTATGGACTCAAATTTACTCGCGTTGTATTGATAAAACTGATGTGGAAAATCATGAAAACGATGGTAAAGTATATCGGTAAAAGAAAAAAAGCAGAAAAATAATAATAAATTTTGTTTTTTATTTTTTCTGATAACGATATTGCATAATATTGCAAATATTGTGAGTAAAAATAAATCAAAATATATTCTTTTTAGTAAGAAAATTAGTGTGAAAAAAAATAATGCAAGAGCACATAGAATTTTCTCACGTTTAAATATTTCAGATTTCATTAGGTCATTACTAAGTAAGTGGAATCCTATACCAGATAAAATAATTAGAATAGGTTTTGTAATAGTTATAAAATAACTTATGTGTCTTACAGTATTCATACCTGGAAAATGATATAAAATTTTATGAAATAAGCTATTTTCGAATGGGTGTGTGAAGAATATTAGGCAAGTAAAAATAACTAATAAAATCTGGGCAATTGTTTGATTTTTGACTGTTAAATTTCTTAAATTTATCAAAGAGTAAATGGATAAGATTATTGGTACAAATCCTAGAAATAAATCAAAGTCAGTACTTACAGGCGGACCTCCTATAAAATTAATTAATTTTTCTGGTCCATTAAATCCTCCGTAATTAATAAATGTTTCAAATGTTAAAATTCCATTTTCGCCTCTTCCTGGAGAAATAATTTTAAAATTATGAAAAACATCATAAAAATTAATAAAATAATTTATCAAAAGAAATAGGCTAAGACTTATAGCTACGCTAGCAATTATTTTCTGCCGGATACATATGCTTGAGAAGTTCTTATTAGCTTTTATTTTTTTACTAAGAAGTGCAACCAGAAAAATAGCAATTCCTAAATATAGGTAAATTACTAAAAAATAGCCTGATATTCCTGCAGTTATTGCCATTTGAAACAGTATGAAAAAAGGGATCCTTTTATAAATATCTTCAAATAGATATAATAAGGAGTAAATTAATAGAGGAATTTTTACAATTAAGTCAAAATCAAAATAGTATTGAGAAATAGGATTTAATGAAATTGATGCTATAAATACTGAAAAAAATATAGCATCTTCCTTAATTTTGCAGCGCTTAAGAATTAATATAATTCCACTAAGGTACAAAAAAGTGTTCAGTATTATTGATAAATTGAAAAAAAATAAGCTATTTTTATAGTTTAATATTTTTGCAAATATTATAGTGAGATAATTAACCGCAGAAATATTTAAAGATGATAGTGATGTACTTACGCCATAAGATAAATAAGGATTCCAAATTGGTAATTCATTTGTTGCTATGAATGCATCAAATACATATTTGTAGTTAATATATACGTGAAGGCTATCATGATTAAAAAATGCTCGATAACCAAAAAAAATAAATAAAATTGGCGTTATAGATAATAATATTGCTGATATTAGTATTCTCATTTTTTTTAATTTTTTTGCTCTTAATTATTTTCTTTCTACATAAAATAACAAGAAATTGCTATTCTGCAATTTGAATACATATCTCAGGTTTTTTTATTTTATTGCGTATATGGTTGAATTTATTTTTTTGTTAGTGTTCAGTAAATTTGTAGAATTAAAAATATATAGATATTTTTTTATTTTAAGGAAAGTTTTTTATTTTTTTGTTAAAAAAACTAAATGTAATTTAATTTTTTTAATATCTTATCAAGTTCTTTCAATTCTAGTGTTGCCAGACCAATACCGGATAATCCAAACTTATTCCCTGAATAAAGTAAATTTAAATTATTAGCGAATATATAAGGAAAACCATAACAAACCATTTTACTATCCCAGCCTGTCTTTGATTTATCTAGCCCAAGCTCTTTGTCATGGCGACTCCACTTGACCCCGTCTCTTGAGACTGCAAAACCAATTTTATAATATATTCCTCTGTAGCTATAAGTCATCAAATATAAGTTTTTGTATTTAATTACGTAAGGTTTACCTACTACGTACTCACAATTTTGTTTTTTATAATTTATGCAAATTTTATTTTTTCTTTCCCAATGTAAACCATCATTAGACTCTGCATAGCGAATATTATAATGTATTGGCTTCTGGCTTTTCGGGTTATTCCACTTAACAATATTTGTGTACCACATTTTCCAAACATGATTTTCATGCATAACATACACTGAACCAGTCCCATAGGGTTCTTGATTTGTTCTGTGTATAATTGGCGCTCTTGAAATTTTCTGAAATATATTGCTATTTACTTTTTTCTTAGCCAACCCAAGCCCATTTATAAATTTCACATGAAAGCCTTTTGTCCAGCCAGTATAGTATAGAAATAAAATATTTTTTTTCTTAACTAAACATGGATATGATGTTCCATTAAAATCAAAAGACCCTCGATCACCCAGATCTAAAGAGGGGGTTGGTTCTATTTTGCTAATTTTTAGATTTTTTGGATTGAAATTGAGCCAACCAAGGCGACTCCTTCCAGCGCCGTCTCGTCCGCATAGTATTAATTTAATTTCATCCGCTTTTAAAAAAATACCATCACAATGGCCGAAGCCACCTTTAGCCCAAGGAATATTATCGGAGGGTTTAATAATTAATCCCTTTTTCTTCCAAGGTGTAATTTACATTTCCTCAGAGATTATGAAAATTGGCCTATTTTTCGATTGCATAAAAATTTTACCTACATATATTCCGTTGATTCCAAGCATAAATAAAATTAATCCAGTCGAGAAGAGTATTAAAGTTACAATAGAAAGCCATCCAGTATGAAAATTTAAAATAAAACTAGTTGTAAATAAAATAATGAGAAAGATAGCAGAACTTATAATAAATATGGCTCCAAATAAAATTGAAAAATTTAAAAAACTTGTTGATTGTGATGTAGCAACATCGATTCCAAGTGATAATAGTTTTCTGAGGGTATAAGAAGAATTACCTTTTAAACGGTCATTTTGTTTCACATTAATTGATCCGCGATTGAAGCCAAGCCAAGCCAAAATTAGTGTATAGCTTCTATGATATTCACTTATTTTAATAAATTCATTTGCAACTTTCCTTGTAAACAAAACCATGGTTCCTAAATCATTTTCTAGCTTTATATCGCTGAATTTGTTTAATAAATAAAAATAAATCTTCACAGAAATTTTTCTATAGATTGAGTGTTTTTTTATAATTTTTTTTGTAATAACAACATCGTACCCTTGTTTTTTTTTCTCGATTAATCTGGGAATATCATTTGGGTCATCTTGCATGTCACAATCTAGAATTATTAATATTTCCCCCCTTGCTTTTTGAATTCCAGCGGTTACAGCGCAATGCTGACCAAAATTTTTCGAAAGCTTAATGCCACGAATATTTGAATTTTTTGAACAAATTTTTTGTATTTCTCTCCAAGACCTATCTTGACTGCCATCATCAATTAAAATAATTTCATATTTATATTTATTTTTTTTAGAAACGCGAACAAGTGATTGTGAGAGATCCCAGAGGGTCTCTTCAGAATTATAAACTGGGCTAATATAACTAATCATTATTTAAAATCTAATGGGCCATTTGTAAAGTCTATCATTAGGTAAAACTCTTAATTGTTCTAAACTTTCAGGAACTCTTACTTTGTAACCAAGTCGGTTTCTTAAATTTTCCGAATATTGATCCACGGGCAGCATTTTGCAGAAATTATATTGTTGAGTGAAGAATGATAACGTGTATTTTAAAGACAAAATTGTCCGCGCCTTTTTACTTTGGTTATTTCCAGCCCTATGATAAGTTGCTGCATCCCCAATAAGAATGTCACCAACTTCTAGATTTACACTTTTTTGATAAATATCAATATCTTCTATAGGTGGTAATTCTTTATATAAATGGCTTCCTGGAAGTACTTTCGTAGCACCATTATCCTGATTTGTCTTTTCTAACGGAATAAAGATATTTATTGCTGTTCGGATTCCCGGGCCAAAGTAGAATACATCTCTATGCCATTCATGACCAAGCATTTTTGTTTTAAAATCAGGTAATAATCTTATTAAATTAAAGTTATGTATAATCGCGTATTTGTGAAGTAATTTTTCGGCCAATAAATCAAAAATTTCGTGCGATTCTAAAAAATCAATAAAAATTGAATCATATTCAAATACATTTCTTACAATCTCAAGTTCATTAATCTCTTTAAGGAATTCTGAACCAAAACGTTTATGATCAGCTTCATAATATTTATCTGAACGAGAATGAATTAGATTTATCATTTGAATATCTATAACATTTTTAAGCACACTAAATCCAAATTGATCCATTTCTCTTTGAATTCTCGTTAAATCAATATGCATAATGTAATCTCTAGGTTAGTAATAAGTGGTAAATTCTTAATTTATTTTTGTATCTTTCAGATTATCGCCTTTATTTTAATAGTTTTGTATGGATATACATAAAAAATTTACTTCTAAAACTTTAATGATTGTTGGGGCTAGCGAGTGGCAAGTCCCTATTATAAAGAAAGCTAAAAATCTTGGATTAAGGGTTCTGAATTCAGGCCCTTATCAAACTTCACCAGGGTTCGAATATTCCGATGTTAATTTGATCGCAGATGTATTGGATAAAGATAAAAATCTTCAGTTTGCATTAAAAAATAGAGTGGATGGTATTTTGACTGATCAAACTGATATTGCGGTACCGACAGTTGCTTATATTGCGGAGAGACTTAATTTACCCGGAATTGGAATAGAAGTTGCTAAAAAATTTACTAATAAATATGAGATGAGAAATTTATGTTTAAATAATGGATTTCCTTCCCCAAGTTTTCATCTATGTAAAAGTGTTGGTGATGCTTTCAATTTTATGCATCAAAAAGGACTACCATTTGTTTTAAAACCCCCTGCAAACCAGTCAAGTAGGGGAGTTATAAAAATAACTCATAAAGATCAAGTTTATTCGGGGTATCAAAGAGCTTCTTCATTTACTATGGATGGAACAGTTCTTATTGAAAGTTTTATTGAAGGCCCTGAATTGACAATTGAAGGAATTAAAACACATAGCAAGCATTATTGTTTAGCGACATCATTTAAAAAACATTTTGTTCACAATCCAATGGTCGCAAGTGAATTACGTTATTCTTTTGGGCGAAAAGATATTAATTACAAAGTACTATATAATCAACATAACAGATTGATTGAACTAATGAAACTTCCTTTTGGCTTAACTCACGCAGAGTATAAATGTCAGGATGGAAAATTTTATTTAATCGAAGTTGCTGCAAGAGGGGGTGGAACAAAAATATCATCTGATTTGGTGCCATTGATTTCCGGTATAGATACTAACGAAAGGTTAATAACTATGGCTCTTGGAGATCATATCGATGATCTTCACTTTTCCTCAAAATCAATCGAAGGAATTTTGTATTTTTTTAATTTTAATTCAGGAAAAATAAAGTCAATCGAAGGTGTTGAAGAGATAATGAAGATGAAGGGAGTAGTAGACTTTAATCTAAACTTTAAAACTGGTGACTTAATATTACCTCCAGAGGATGATAGATCTAGACATGGTTTTATTATTGCTGTTGCAAATGACAATCTTGAGTTGGAAAATTTACTAAATAATGTAAAAAGTTCTTTAAAAATTAATTATGAATAGCGTACCAATTTTTGACAGCTTAACCCACCCTATGCCCAATGGAAATTGGCTTAAACACTCTAAAATTATAAATAATTTTATTGAAAATCAATTGGAATCTATGAGTAATTTTAATATTTCCCATGCGCTTGCTGTCGGTCTTGGATCTTCTATTGGTGATTACAATGAGAGCGAATACGCTAAATTTATCTACAAATTTTCAAAAAAAATTTATCCAATCGCTTTTTTTGATTTTTCTAAGATAAAAAAATCAAATCAGATTTATTCTTATTTGACCTACTTGAAAGACCTCGGTTATATAGGTATTAAGATTCATCCAAGAATTTCTGGCATAAATTATTCCCATAATTTACTGGCTGAGATTATAGTTAAGGCAAATGAGCTAGATTTAGGAATTTTATTATGCACTTATTTCTGGAACAAGCTTTCTTCATACGGAGCCTCAGGAATTCACGGGCTATATGATTTGCTTAGAATTATACCAGAGCAGAAAATTATATTAATGCATGGCGGCTGTATCCATTTGTTAGAACTGGCTGAAATTTCAAGACAATTTCCAAATATTTTGTTAGATCTTTCTTTTACAATCATTAAATATGAATTTAGTTCCGTAGATTTAGATATTCAATATCTCTTTAGACATTTTGATCGTCGAATCTGTATTGGATCTGATAGTCCAGAATTTCACCATTCAAAACTTAGGGAAAGATTTGATACTTTCTCATTGTCAATTGAGAAATATAAAGCAGAAAATATTGCTTATAAAAATTTAATGAATTATTTTAAAATTTATGAATAAATTCATACTTTCTAGTGCGGAACAGTGTATTACCATTAAAAGATACTCGGATAGATTTAAAAAATTTGGGTATTCACCTAAATCGCTGGGCTGGGATAAAGGTAAGCAAGAGGTGAGATTTCAGGTGTTAACTTCTCAATATGACTTTACTAGTAAAACTGTTCTAGATATTGGTTGTGGTTTTGGAGATTTAAGTAAATTTTTATCAATAAATTATAAAGATAATTATCAATATTTTGGGATAGATCTTGTGCCCGATTTAATCAACCAAGCCAAATCTTTATATAAAAATAACAAAATTAACTTTATCTTAGGTGATTTTTTATCGCTAGAAATTAATGAAGAAATCGATTTTGCTATTGGTTCTGGTATTTTTAACCATAAATTTTCAAATTCAAATGATAACTATGAATTCATTGAAGCTGTTATGTCAAAAGCATTTAATATTTCCAGAGACGGATTCAGTTTTGATTTTTTATCTGACAAAGTAGATTTTTCATCGTCTCATACTTTTCATAGTAGCCCGGAAAAAATTCTTTCAATAGCTTACTCTCTTTCAAGAAATGTTGTTTTAAGAAATGACTATATGCCATTTGAGTTTAGTATTTTTATTTTCAAAAATGATTCTTTTTCAACTGACGATACAATATTTACTAAATTTAAAAATGAATGTGCAGGAATATATTAATAATGAATATTAAAGAAAACATAATCAATTATATTAAACATAATAGAGTTTCTTCTACCGAGGTTTCTGATTGTTTAGATAAAAGTGGTGCAATTTCAAATATTCTTCCAATTAATTCTGGGCATTTCTCAGTTGGAAATGTTTTTTGGACGTTCGCTTTTTCAGGAAGTAATTGGAATATTCATGATCAAATAAGGGGTATTTCAAAGGGCGATATTTTGATTGTTAGTTCCTATGAGTGCAATGAAAAAGCGATGTTCGGTGACTTGGTCTCTAAGTATGTTCTTCTTTATAAGCAAGCAGCCAGTATTGTTGCTTTAGGCAATTTAAGAGATGCTCCTAGACTAAAAAAAGAAAATTGGCCAATTTGGTGCTATGGGTTTAATCCTGTAGGCTGCAATAATGAGAAATTAGAAATTAACTCTTCACTACTTAATTTAATTCATAATGATCATGCATATTACAATGATTCAATAGCTGTTTGTGATGATACTGGCGTCGTAATTATACCCAAAAATCATCAAAATCAAGATTTTCTTAGTAGATTAGAGTTCATTGAGGAGCAGGAAGATCTTTGGTACGATTGTATTGATAGAAAGAAATGGTCAACTTTTGATACTGTTTGTTTAAAACTTTACAAAAAAGATAAATAATTTTACTAATTAAATACTAGAAATGCCCCAAGATTTGATCTCTGAAGTCATAACAAAAGCCGTATTAAGAAATCCATAGTTATTTTAAATTAAATGGAAATTCCTTTTAACAAACCATTTATTATTGGCAGAGAGCTATCCTATATTGCTGAAGTTTATTCAAACAATATATTATCTGGAGATGGTCCTTTTACCAAGAAATGTCAAATTATTCTTGAGCAAAAGACAAATAGCAAAAAAGTACTTATTACCCACTCATGTACCGCTGCTCTTGAAATGGCAGCAATTCTTGCTGATATTAAACCTGGTGATGAAATAATCATGCCGTCATATACCTTTGTTTCTTCTGCTAATCCTTTTGTTCTTAGAGGTGGTATACCAGTATTTGTAGACATTCGCCCCGATACATTAAATATTGATGAAACTCTTATTGAAGAAGCGATCACATCTAAAACAAAAGTCATTGTTCCTGTTCATTATGCTGGCGTCGCATGCGAAATGGATACAATTATGGCAATAGCTAAGAAATATAATTTACTTGTAATTGAGGATGCTGCTCATGGTATTTTTGCCACATACAAAAATAGAATGCTTGGCTCGATTGGACACTTAGGTTGCTATTCGTTTCATGAAACTAAAAATGTAATTTCTGGTGAAGGAGGGGCTCTTTTAATTAATGATTATAGGTTTATTGAACGCGCTGAAATAATTAGAGAAAAGGGAACAAACAGAAGTCAGTTTTTTCGAGGAATGATAGATAAATATACATGGGTAGATATAGGCTCGTCTTATTTGCCTGGTGAATTAATAGCAGCATTTCTTTTTGCTCAATTAGAAAAAGCGCAAGATATTACTAAAAAAAGATTAAAAATATGGAAGTTATATAATGATCAATTATTTATAGACAGCTCGCAAAAATTAATTAGATGTCCAGTTATCCCAAATTTTTGCAATCATAACGGGCATATGTATTATATTTTACTTAGTAAAGAAATAAATCGAAGTGCGGTTATAGAAAAACTTAAGAAAAAAAATATTCAGTCTCTTTTTCATTATGTTCCATTGCACTCATCGCCTGCTGGCCTGAAATATGGAAGAGTTTGTGGGTCCATGGATGTGACTAATTTTATTTCTGAACAATTGCTTCGGTTGCCTATGTGGATAGGTTTAAAAAAATATCAGCAAGATAAAATATGTCAAACATTAAAAATGGCAATTAATAATTAGGAATAAAGTTATTTTATATGAACATAAATTATTCTAAAGAATTGAGTCGGCCAGAAAAGCTTGAAGCTGATAAATGGATAAACGAAGCACTTTTTGGATATAATCATGTTGAAGGACATATTAAAAAACTTAAACAGGATGCAAATGTATTAGAGGTTGGATGTGGCTCAGGAATTTTGTTATCAATGTTTTCAAATCATTTTAAAAAAATTTATTTTCAAGGTATCGAGCCATTTGGTGCTGGATTTGCTTCTTTAGCCAAATTAAATCAAACAATTAAAAAACAAGGCGTTAATATTTTTAATATTGGATTCGAAGAGTTCAAACCAAAAAAAAAATATGATTTGATTTATTGTGTTAATGTTTTTGAGCATTTTAGCGATTGGAGATTATTCATTAAAACTGCACATTTGTGGCTTAAAGATAGTGGGAGCCTTATAATTTTATGCCCTAATTATGGTTTTCCTTATGAATCACATTTTGGTCTTCCGATAATATTTAATAAAAAAATTACTTACATGCTTTTTAAAAATTATATTGATCAATATGAGCTCGATAATAATAGCAAAGGATTGTGGAACTCTCTTAATTTCGTTACAAAGAAAAAATTAGTTAGTTTTGTTAAAAGGAAATCTTTTTTTTTATTAAATGATGACATGTCTATTATGGATGATATGGTAGATAGATTGTCGCACGATATCCAATTTAGAAAGCGCCATAAAATTTTAGGATACGCCGCTATTTTTTTAAAAAAAATCGGATTTTTTATTTTGCTAACTTTAGTTCCAAATCTTATCCCGTATATGAAGATTGTGCTGATTAAAAGAAATTGATCTTCACAATATCGAAAATTTTATCAAATAGAGTATTTTTTTATTCCTTAAAATTGAAAATAAATTCTGTATATCTCATTACGGTATCTATTTTAGACTATCTTTCTCGGTTCATAATAATTGGCAAAGTTGCATCTGACAATAATAAATTCTTAGCAGCACCAACTTTTGTCGAGTGACCGA
>Ga0315902_10001264_pt1 | contig 40781 bp, 60 predicted proteins | sample LakEriMetagenome_9_FD_203523 | JGI IMG/M metagenome (GOLD analysis project Ga0315902, IMG submission 203523) | Freshwater fungal communities from buoy surface, Lake Erie, Ohio, United States - Buoy 12 MA117 | ecosystem: Environmental > Aquatic > Freshwater > Lake > Lake biofilm | place: USA...
GACGCGAGCGACATTTCGGCATCTTTTGTTACCGTCAATAACACTCTTGCAACTATTGCCGGTTATGTCGATACCGAAGTCGCCGCTATCAAGGCGAAGACGGATCTGATTCCGGCAGACATTGGATCGGTTTTAGTTGCCGCAAACGTCAACCAGAGAACCGTGTCGGTAACTGGATCGAATCATATTGCGGCCGACATCCACGAGTTCCAACCTGGTGTAATAACGGCAGCAGATTTCGCCGCTGGTGCGATCGATGCTAATGCACTAGCAGCGGATGCATCAACAGAGATTGCTAACGCAGTTGCGGCAACGCAGGCACTATCTCGCATCGACTCAATGATCGAATCTGATGGTGCTGGTCAATTCCGATTTGACACGATTGCTTTGTCTATGGCACCAGCCGGAGGTGGTGGTGGCGGCACCGATTGGACGTCCAATGAGCGGACTGCCATCAGATCGATTCTTGGCTTCGACTCAAACGGAACGGTATCACTTCCAACCGTTGGCGTAATGGATGCGATCAAGGATAAGACGGATTTGATCACATCAGATGGAATTAGCGTGCTAGAGGATCGCGTCAACGAATCGACGATCACTATGCAGTACAACGAATCCACGACTGCGAGCGTAAACCTTGATGAAGATACAACGTCTGCCACGTTGCAGTTTGTCGTGTCTCGTCCAGATGGAACCGACGTTCTAACAATCGCAAACGGGTCGATCACAAGAACGGCGACAAGCTTTACGGTGACAATAACCACTGCCGTGACGGCAACGCTCGGCCAGTATGTATGGTCGCTTCGAGACATCACTGGCGGGACGAACCGAGTTGTCACCAAGGGTGTGCTGACAGTTCAAAACGCAGCGAGTGTGTGACATGAAGTTATGCAGATGCGGCGAGGTAGTTCGCGACAAATGCCCAAGGTGTTATAAACCTAGCAAGCGTTTTGAGAACTACTACACAAACGAACACAGGAAGGCATCAGAACGCTACAGAGCAGAGCATCCGCTTTGCGAGTTCTGCATGATGCGTCATGGAGTTATGTCCGCAAACCCATCAAGAGATTTGCACCACATAGTGAAAATCGTCGATAACCGCGACATGAAAATGGACTCGAACAATTGGCTCGCCCTTTGCAGGGACTGTCATCAAGAAATCGAAGGCAACACAAGCGTAGGTTACAATGTAAAACAGTGGAGCCTATCTAATTACAATGAGGTGATCAATGACAGGACGTAAACCACTAGCGTCGGCAATCCATGAACAATCGGGTGCCTACGCGAAGAACCCACAGCGCAGAAACAAAAACGAACCGAAGCCTTCTCCTGGTTGCCCAGACATGCCAGAAATCGTCCGTGTCGACCAAAAGGCTTCTGAATGTTGGGACCGGGTTTGCAGAAACCTCGATGACATGCGAGTTCTGACTAAAGCAGAATTGGACATTCTGACATGTTACTGCCTGGATTGGTCACAATTCTGCTGGCTTTGGGAAACGGTCAAGGAAGGCAATGTTGCAATCTATGACGACAAAGGGAAAGCAATTGTATCGCCAGCGGCAAATCAGATTCATAAGTATGCTGATCGATTGCTGAAGCGACAGGCTGAACTTGGATTGACTCCGAGTTCGCGTACAAGATTGCACGCTCCGCAAAAGGAAGAGGAAAACGAATTCCAACAATGGATGAACAGGGCAAACCTAAGTGATAACTAGCGGTATCTCAGCCAAGATCGATGCATATGTCTCTGGAGTAATATCCGGCGATATTGTTGCATGCAAGCGAGTGACGCAAGCTGCGCAGCGTTACGTCGACGATCTTGCGCGCCAAAACACCGACGAGTTTCCGTACTACTTTGATCGCAAATGGGCTACTCTGGTTTGCGAATTCTTCCCGTGCGTTCTCAAACATTCGATTGGCGAGTTCGCTGGAAGACCGTTTGAACTCGAGCCGTGGCAAGCGTTTTGTATATGGAACATATTTGGCTGGAAGCGAGCATCGGACAACTCTCGCCGGTTCCGAAAAATCTATTGGTCGATGGGACGTAAAAACGGAAAATCAAGCGTTGCCGCTGGTTTATGCTTGTTTCTGGCCTCTGGAGACATCGACCCAGCGACAGGAAAGCCAGAGGCCGTCGGTCAAGTGCTACTCGCAGCGACCAAGAAAGAGCAAGCGGCAGTTGTCTACGGCGAAGCAGAGCGAATGCGATCGCAGTCGAATGCTTTAAAGTCGATGTCTGATGTGAAGCATGAAACCATCACGTTTAAGCACAGCGGAACATACATTCGCAAAGTTTCGTCCGATAGGCCTTTGGATGGCATGTCCCCCTCGGCTGTTTGTATGGATGAAATCCACGCATGGGGGCATCATCACCGCAAATTCTACGATACGATGGTAACTGGTTCTGCCGCAAGAACCCAGCCGTTGCAAATTATCGTAACAACTGCTGGCGCGGATGATTCATATTTATGGCTAGAGAATTACGATTACGCTTGTCAAGTGTTGGACAAAAACTACAAAGACGAATCGTTGTTTGCAATTTGCTACGAACTTGATGCTGAAGACGATCCAGCCGATGAGAATCTGTGGATCAAAGCAAATCCGAACATCGGCATTTCTTGCTCGATGGACTATTTGAGGCAACGCTGGAACGAAGATAAGCACACCGCGATTGGCCGAAATCGTTTTATGCGATACCACGGCAATCGCATCGTTTCCTCTACCGAAAAAGCTTTTGATTTAGCAGACTTTGATAAATGCCATGGCGAACTTTCGGACTGGTCCAAGGCGGACGCAGTTGGAGCTGGCTGCGACTTGGGATCTCGAGACGACTTGGCAGCATACGGATTGTGCGCACGGTTCCCAATTGGCGAACAAGACGACGGAACACCGATCTATCGATATGAATTGAAGGTGCGATGTTTCATTGCCGAGGATTGCAGGCGCGATCTTTCCAGGAATCCGTTTGCACAATGGATATACCAAGGCAAGCTTGAAGTACACAAGTATCCGATTGCCGAGTTGCAAAACAAGCTTATCGCAGATTGCCAGGAACTTGGCATACGTCGAGTCGCATACGATCCGTATAACGGGCAGCAACTGTGCGAAAACCTTGAGCAAGAAGGAATCGAAGCGGCTCGCATGGCTCAGAACTCGACAAGTTTTAACGAGCCAATCCGCGATTTTATCCAGGCAATGAAGGACGGCAGACTTCGCTTTGATGATAAAGAACTGTTACGTTGGGCAGCATCTAACGCAATTATTGTGAGAGACAATGCTGATCGCTGGATGTTTGATAAAAAAACATCGTCTGAACAGAAAAACAATGCTAAAATCGACCCGATTGTAGCATCAGTTATGGCGTTCAGAATCTGTAGTAGAGAACAACACCGCGCAACTGGATCGCTCTTAATAACGTAGGGAGATGAAATGAAGAGTATTTTCTACCAGTTGGCAAAGTGGATGGGATTGTCCGAAGATGACGATTTTGCCCAAAAGAAATATATTGGCATCTCTGATGCTTTATCTCTGCCTCCTGTTTGGTACGCTCACAACCGAATTGTTGGTGATGTTGGTTTGCTGCCGCTAGACATCAAGAAGGCATCAGGAGAAGGTGCAGAGAACGACTATCGGCATCCTAGCTACAAGCTGTTCCGCGAAGCCCCGAACAGCATGCAATCGCCATCGCTATTCAAGGAGCAGGTTGCGAGCCATGCGATCATGTTTGGCAACGGTCGCGCAGCGATTGTCCGCGACCAATCTGGCACTCCGGTCGAACTGATACCGATTATGCCGGACAGAACCGTGACGGTAATCGTCGATGGTATCAAATACCATGTCACAAAACCGGACATGGATTCTTATGAGAATCTAATGTACGACTTCTCCGTTAACACTGATAAGTACGTCATCCTTGAAGACAAAGATGTCTTGCACATTACCGGGTTTAGCCACAACGGCGTAACCGGCATTGGATTGCTGAACATCGGCCAAGATCTTTTTAGCATCGGCAAACGATCGCAAACCTACGTTGATACGCAACTAGGCAAGGGGTTCCGAGGCAAGCTGTTTATCGAAGCACCTGCCGGGATGTTCCGCGAAGAGTCAAAAGCTAGAGAGTTCCTTCAGCACTTCAACGAAACCGAGGCTGGTGCTGATAACGCTGGTAAGGCGGCGATGCTGCGAGAAGGCATGAAAGTCAACGCAGTAAGCGTAACGAACCAGGACTCGCAGTTTATTGAGTTGCAGAAGTTTACTCGTCAAGACGTTGGGATGCTGTTTGGAATCGAAGCAATGCCAGGAGATCCAGACGGTTCAAGCTATAACGGGCATGAGCAGAAAAACCTAGCTTACTTGGTTGCACTTGATCGATGGCTAGTAAAATTTGAAGAGCAGTGCGACATGAAGTTGTTGACTCAGTCGCAAAAGACTCGACGGAGTCACTTCCATAAGTTCAACCGCGCATCAATTCACCGAACTGATTTGCAAACGACGACCAGCTCACTGGCATTGCTTGTAACGCACAGAATCATGTCTCCAAACGAAGCTCGGGCGAAGCTGGACCTGAATCCTTACGAAGGTGGCGACGAGTTTGCTAATCCAGCAATCACCCCTGGGGCTCCGCAGCAAGACGACTCAGAATCTGACGCATCGCCAGGAGAAGACGAAACCAGCGAAGATGACGCATCGGAAGATGCTCAAGAGGAGCAAACGCAATCTTCGGCGATCGCTAGTCGCGCCGTGGAAGAAACAATTCGCAGTCTAATCAAGACCGAAGCGAATAACGCAATCGCAGGCGCAAAGTCCAAGAACTTCGGTGTCTGGATCAATAAGAACTATCCGAAGTGGGAATCAAAGCTGGCTGAAAAGCTAGAGGCACTAGGACTTGATCGCGACCTTGCAACTAAACATTGCCACGAAAGCGTTCAAGCTTTGTGCGGAATTGCCCTAAAAGAAACAGGCGACTTGCCGAAGGCTATTGCGGCCGAGGTGTCTACTTGGACAGATCGAACATTCAACCTGATGGGAATCAATAAATGATTGCAATCAACAAGGCTAAAAACGAATTGTTTGTAGACGGGGTTATCGGAGCGGACTGGACTGGCGAAGGAATCACCGCCATGTCCGTTTCCGATGCTCTTGAGAGCCTAGATGGCGGAAGGGCAACGGTGCGGATTAACTCCCCTGGCGGTTCGGCCGACGAGGGCATAGCTATTTACAACACGCTAAAACGCTATGCTGGCGGTGTAGACACGATCAATGAGGCATTAGCGGCGTCTGCTGCATCAGTCATTTTTCTGGCGGGAGAAACGCGAACAATGTCCGCAGGATCCAGGCTGATGATCCATCGCGCATTGACGATCGAAATCGGAAATGCCGACAGAATGCGTAAAACCGCTGATGTCCTCGAAGCGTATGACAAGTCGCTTATCGAAATATATTCGCAATACATGGACGACGCCGAAGAAGAAATCATGTCTCTGCTCTCGGCTGAGACATGGTACTCGGCAGAAAACGCAGTTTCGGCAGGTTTGGCTACTGCTAAGACTGAAAAGAAGTCTAAAGCTAAGGCTGCAATGGCCGCATGGTTCAAGAATCCGCCTGAAGATATTGCCATCCAGTCTTATCGCCGCGACCTCGTAAAATCGAGGTTGGCGTTCGCAAACTTGACAACTGCGAAAAACAAATAATAATGCTGGAGCGTTGAGCAAAAGTCTCGCGCAATTTTGTCGAGGATTTCAAGTCCGTGATTATTGGCTTGGTTCCTGACTGTGAATCGTTTTGTTTCGTTTCCCAGTCGGTTATCAGGCTATTTTCATGCCTGTGCCGATGTTTACACAGGATTTTGACATGAAATCACCAATTGAATTGAGCAAGGAAATTCAAGCCTTGCAAGCCAAGGTCGAAGCTATTCAGTCGCTCGCCGCTGAAGAAAGCCGCGAGTTCACCGCTGAAGAAACCGCCGAAATCGATGGCATCATCGACAAGCAAATCCCAAAGCTTTCCGACGATCTCCGTCGTGCCGAGAAGGTGCAAAACTTTGTTGCCGCCAAGGTAGCAAAGATCGAATCTCCAGAGGCTGAAAAGCCACAGGCCAAGATTCCCGCACAGGCTCGAGCGTATCGCAAGCTTGAAGCATTCAAGAGCGAATACGATGCCTACGCATCCGGCCAGTTCGTCTTGGCGAACCTCTTCAACAACGCCAAGGCAAAGCAATTCTGTGCCGACAACGGTATCCGAAATGCGATGTCGACTGGCGACAACACGCTTGGCGGTTTTTTGGTTCCAGAACCAATGGAAGCAGCGATCATCGAACTGCGAGAGCAATACGGTGTTGCCCGTCAAAACAGTCGCGTCTGGCCGATGGCTGACAGCGTTACCATCGTTCCTAAGCTTGCTGGCGAAGTTACTGGCTACTACGTCGGTGAAGGCGCAACGATCACCGCTTCGGACATGACCGTTCAACAGGTCAAACTGGACGCCAAGAAACTGGCAGCAATGGTTGTCGTATCCTCCGAGTTGTCGGAAGATTCGGTAATCAGCGTTGCTGAAATGGTTTCGCGATCCGTTGCCTACACGATGTCCGTTAAAGAGGACGAAGCACTGTTCCTCGGTGACGGAACCTCGACCTACGGTGGTATCGTCGGTCTCGCTGGAGCCCTTGCTGCTGGATCGCTCGTTACAGCGACCAGCAACCAAACCTTCTCCGCTTTGACGTTCGCCAACTTCGAGTCGGTTGTCGGTGCTTGCAAGATGTACAGCGGCATTCAGCCAAAATGGTACATCAGCAACGCTGGATGGGCTGCATCGATGCAACGCCTCGCCAACGCCGCTGGTGGCGTGACCATGGCTGAACTTGCTGGTGGCATGAGCCGAAGCTTCCTGGGCTACCCAGTCGTTGTTTCGCAAGTCTTGACCAGCGCGTTGACCGGAACCACCGGCCTTCGAGCATGCTACTTTGGAGACCTAGCGATGGGATCCTACTTAGGAACCCGTCGGGGCATTTCGATTGCTTTGGATTCAAGCCGATACTTCGAGCTGGACCAAGTCGCGATCAAGGCTACCCAGCGGTTTGACATCAATGTTCACGATCGCGGAACCGCGTCCGCTTCCGGCGGCATCATCGGTCTCGTCTTCGGCTGATCCTAACCGCTTCCTCCGAGCGGTTCTGCTGCCGCTGGATTCGTCTGGCGGCAGCTTTTTGACTCACAACAATTTTGAAACAGGAATCTAAATATGAAGAATTTGCAATCAGTCAAGCGAAACGTAATGCTTGCACCGATCACGGCTGCGACCACCGCCAGGACTGCGAACCTTGATTGTGCTGGTGCTGACTACGCTACAATTGAGATTGTCCTCGGTGCAGAACTCAATACGAATAGCACTAATGTCGCTGTTCGTTTGCTCGAGTCGGATAATACGACCGCTTCCAACTTCGCTACGTTCAACTCGGCGTTCAATCGAACGCTCGACAACACGGCAGCAATGGTTGCAGCGTTTAACGTCGATTTGAAGGCTCGCAAGCGTTATTTGCGAATCGAGGTGACTCCCGATACGACAACCAACGGTGCTGTTCTTTCTGCGGTTGTCGGAAACCTCGATCTTGAGATCGTAAACAGCGCAAACAGCAGCAATGCTGACGTTGTAGTTGTTGGCTAGTCTTAAACTGCTCGGAGGAAGAGATGGTTGAGGAAAGTAAGCAAATTAAGGTCAAAGCATTGATGACCGCACCACGGTATGAAAATACTTGGTGCAGAAATCAAATTGAAGCAGTGCTGAAACACATGAAAATCACGTTCGAGATTTCTCTCGGCGTGTATTATGGTCAGTGCATGCAAATGATGATGGAAAGTTCAGTTGCAGAAACTGACTACTTGATCACCATCGACGGCGATACATGCTTCAAGCCAAGTCAGTTGCAGCGTTTGCTAAACATCGCTGTCCAAGAGGACATGGATGCTTTAGCCGGAATGCAAATTCGCAGAGGCAAAAAGTCGATGCTGGGTGCTGTTCTCGGCGCTGATACAACGACCTGCAAATGGTCTGGCTATCCAATAAAAGTCGATACGGCCCACTTTGGTCTGACCGTGATCAACTCGCGGAAGCTTGAGCAGGTGCAAAAGCCATGGTTTTTCTGCCAACCCGACAAGGATGGCAAGTGGAGCGATGGCAAGATAGATTCCGATGTTTGGTTTTGGTTGCAGTGGCAAAAGGCTGGTAACAACGTGTTTATCGATCCAGATTGTCGACTTGGTCATGTCGAGGAAATGGTAACGATCTACAACGAAAATTACGAGCCAGTTCACATGTACCCAAAAGAATGGATCGAACACGATGTTGATACGACTTTTGAAGATGTGGCACCGCAAGGAGAAGGCATCAGTTGTTGATGTCACTCCAGGCGTTGCTGATTACTTGATACGGGCAGGCATTGGTGAATCTTATGATGAAAATCCAAGCAGAACTAGTAACGGGGCCGACAGCGGAACCGTTGAGCCTGTCCGAGGTAAAAAAGCATCTCGAAATAGCAACCAGCGATACGGTGCATGACGCGCATCTGTCGTCGCTGATCAGCGAAGCCAGGGAGCAATGGGAATCAGATACTGACTCGGTGACATGCTACCAAACTTACAAGGTTCGGATTGAAGGTCTTCGAGATAAGTTTCGGCTACCTAAAGGCCCGATTCAGTCAATCACATCGATCACCTACTTTGATGGCAACAACGCATCGCAGACGCTTTCAACCTCTCTCTACCAGTTGCATATCGACGAGTTCAGGATCGCTTATCAGCAAATCTTGCCGACGACCGCAGCTCGCTGGGACGCATGGACGATCAATTACCGATGCGGCTATTCGCAGGATGCCACGCTCGTGCCGGCAATCGCCAAGCGCGCCATGCTGCTGTTAGTCGGCCATTACTTTGAGAATCGCGACATGCTCATGTCTGACGCGATCCAAACCATGAAACCCTACGAGGCTTTGGTGATCCGATACATGCGGAGTAGCTACCCATGAGTTTAGGGCGACCAAAGCGATTTGATGTTGGTGCTATGCGGCATCGTTGCACAATCGAAACGCCTACGGAAACGCAGGATTCGTTTGGGCAACCAGTCGTGACTTGGTCGAACTTCTTGGTCGACGAGCCTTGCCAGTTTCTTCCGGTAGGAGGAAGCGAGCCAATGCGAGGCAGACAGATCGAGGAAAAGGCCAAGGCGATATTCCGCATTCGGTACAGGTCTGGCTACACGCAGTCCATGCGAATACTGTTCGACGGCGACTACTACGGAATCCTGCGAATCGACAAGATCGACGGTTTGCGAAGATACCTGGAGGTAACGACGACGACATGAAAATTGGCATGGATATTGAACTGAACGAAAAGCTTTTGCGTGGCATTGAAACGATGCATTTGCAATTGCAAAAAACATCAATGCCGCCAGTGCTGAAAGCTTTGGCTGAACCGATCCAGGATCGAGCCAAGGAAATTGCTCCAAGTTCGATTAAGACTGGAACGAGGCAACTTTGGGGCAAGAATGTAACTAGAACATTCAATCCAAATTTGATGCGAAAGCATAGTTCTGGTCGATACGTCAGCTACAAAAACTTGCTTAAATCGGATATTGGGCCAATGGTCATCATCGGTCCAAAGTATCCCGAAGGTAACAAGCAGAACTTCAACAACTCCCCAGACGGTCGCGTCGTATACTACTGGGGGCGCAGAGACAAGAATGGAAAGATTCGACCTGGAGACAACCCGCGATTCATCGACAAGGCTAGAGACGAAATGCTTTCCATTGCGATTGGCAATTTCTCTGCCGAACTGGAACGACAATTAGAACAACTGTTTGAGAGGATGTGACATGGCGAAGAATCTTAGAGTTCAAACTGTTACAATCGCATCGTCAGGGACTATATCTACGTCTTTGACGCTAGAGGCTGGCAGGATTCCAATCGCCATCCAGACGCCCTCTGCGCTCACTGGGACAGCGTTTACGTTCAACTCGAGTTCTGACTCAGGTGCGAACTTTGTGAGCGTCTACAACGGTTCTACGCAGTACAGCGTGAATGTTGGCACTAGTAGGCACATCGCTTTAAGCCGTGACGCGATGGACGGAGTGAAGGTGTTTCAGGTCGTATCCGGCTCCACGGAGACGGCAGCTAGAACAATTACAGTCATCAGTGGTGAATAATGTCTGGAATTGGCGAAGCATTTAGAACTAAATTGCTGAGTTACACCGCTGTGTCAAACATTGTTGGTCAGCGCATGTACCCAGATGTTTTGGCTTTCAATTGCCAGCTTCCAGCCATTTTGTTTTACTGTTCATACACAGAAAGGGAGCATTACCTTGGTGGACTAACAAAATACGCATCCGCAAGATTCACGGTAGAGTGCTACGGCGCTACTAGATCTGCGTGTGCTACGTTGTCGAATGCGATTCGGAACACGGGCATCGATGCCTTCCGGGGGGTGGTTTCGGGTTACACATTTTGCGGAGTTGAGTACGATTCTTCTGATGAGTACAGATACGAAGCACCAACTGACGGAAACATACCTGTTAGGTATTTATGTAGTTTCGATTTGACTATTCATTACAAGGAAATCTAAATATGGCAGCTCTCACAATTCCCGATTCTGGTCTAGGTGCAACAATCAGCGGAACATCGCTGATCACTACCTACATCACCAAAATCAGCGCGATTTCGATCGGCGTCGACAAGCTTGACGTCACGCATCTCGGATCGACCGGATACAAGATGCAGCGATCGAGCGATCTCAGGAACCTACCAGAGTTTGAGGTTGAGTTCCTGTGGACCGGCGCAGCATTGCCAATCTCCACAACCATGGTGAATACCGCAGAACCGTATGCTGGAACGCTGTGTACTGTAACCTTCCCTGGTGCAGGATCGATTCAAGGGACTGGCTTCGTCTCCAACGTCAAGCTGCCTGATGTCCAGCAAGGTCAAGTCATGAAGGGATCCTACACCTTCTCGTTTGATGGCGGGCCTGGGACCGCAAGCGTAACTTCCAATCAACCAACCTTTACCGTTGCGTAGGTTAATCTATGATTGTTTTGCAGAAACACCTTGCCGTTACTTGGAGCGGCGAGGAAGTCGAAATCGGCCAATGGCAAATCATGAAAGATGGAGTTCTCATCGGCTACCTGCCGCATGCAGTAGACTCTCGCATTTTGCCAGTGGTTGGATTCCCGTATGACATTGAAGACGAGGTTGCCCGCGAATGCGAGCGGCAACGTCCAATGTTTGACGGGCTGAAGTCCAAGGTGTATCCGCCGACACATGAACTCAAGGCGGTTGAAGATATTCTTAAGGCTATGGAGGAAGAGCAAGAAGATGGGAATGATCAACAAGCAATTGCTGAGTGAGTATCTCAGCAAGCCGCTACGCGAAGAGGTTGTCGAAATTGACGGTCATCAATGGCGATTGCGTCAGATGACTGAAGATCAAGGCACAACCTACGAACTAGCGTTGCAGAACAAGAAGGGTCAAATCGACTTCAGCAAGGCGAGACGATTGATGATCTCGCTGATGCTGATCGACGAAGAAGGCAATCGCGTAAGCGACAACGAAGCCGACTTCAAGAACCTTTCGCGGGCTGTTGCCGGTGAACTATTTTCACGATGTCAGGATCTGAATGCTTACGGCAAGTCAGAGATTGAGGACATCGTAAAAAAATCCGAGGAAGCGGAAGGCTAAGATTAGCTTTTCGCTTGGCACTTCGCTGGGGTATTCCTGACGTATTTGCTTGGTTGCGGTCATTGCCGTCTGATTCATTTTTGAATCAGTGGATGGCTTTTGATCGCATTGAGCCGATAGGTGAAGAATGGCAGCAGACATCGATGCTTGCTTCGCAAGTGGTGATGGAGTCTTATGCGAAAGCTGGACTCGATCCTCCCAAATGGGAGGATTTCATGCCTCCCCGGTATATGCCTGAACCGAAGATTAACATTGAGGCCAAGCCTCCTGAAGAGGTGCGCAAGGCTACGATGAAGAGCATGCTTTCGTCTCTAGGATTCAAGAAGGTGACAAATGGCGGCAGCAAGAACGATAACCCCGGTTAACATTCGTCTTGGCGTTGATGTCACCAAAATCAAAGAAGGCATGCAGGTAACGTCTACGGAACTGCGCAATTTATCTCGACTGACTGCGCAGAGTGCGGACGGTATGACGAAACTTAGTTATGCAACGGATTTGTACAACAAGTTTGTTGATGCCGGAAAAATTTCATCTGCCGACAAGGACAGGATTCTTGAAAGCCTTGCCAAGAAATACGGCGTAGTCACAGAGGCCGCAAGAAAGGCCGCTGATGCCGAAAAGAAGCTTTCGGAAGAAGAAGCTAGGCTTAATGAATCAAGAAGGCAAGCGCAGTCAATAATTAAGTCGATGCAAACCGATTTTGAAAAATTCACAACTGCGCAAAACGCAATCACTGAAAGTCACAAACGAGGAGAACTTGCTGGAGTAAATCTTGGTGAAGTGCTGAGAAGGTTGAGGGTTCAATATGATCAGTTGACTCCAGCAGAGCGTGCGGAAGCTGAAGCGTTGGATGCCGCGTCGAAAAGAATGAAAGAGTATGAAAGGATAATTAACTCAACAACAACTGGAACTGATGCATTTGATAGAAAACTTGCTAGCCTAAATACGCAATTACACAAAGCAGAAATAACGACTACGCAATACAAAGCGGCAGTAGCGGCGTTGCGTGCCGAATATGGAGTACTGACAGGATCACAGCTAAGATTTCAGGCTTTGCAAGAAAGAGGTAAAATTGCTGGCGAAGAGATGATAGATGCGCAATCTCGTCTGCGAGTAGTCTTGGAGCGTGGTCACTCAATCACTATGAAATACTCTACGGCGATGAATCAGTTTTCTGCTGATATGCGAGCAGGAAGAATTTCCGCACTTGAGTTTGCTGCCGCAATGAGGCAGTTGCAAAGTGAATTGGATGATGAAGAGAAAGTAAAAAAAGCAGGCAAAACAGGTATCATGGGAACGCTCATATCCCCAAGGGCGTTAGCCACTGGTGCAGCTTTCGCAGCAGTTGGTGCTGCCGTTTCCGGTGCCAGAGGGATGATGTCTGTGACAATGGCACAAGAGGAAATTGGCGCAATGACGAAAGCATTGACCGGAAATGATGCTGCTACTAAGCAATTGCTTGCGTCGTACAGAATGCTTGATAAGCAATCTATGCTTTCGTTTAGTGCCTTTGGCGAAGCTGGAAAGCAAATGCTCGCTGTCGGAATGTCGACAACCGAAATAACTCCAATGCTTGAGGGGCTAGGGAAAGTCTCCGGTGGAAACGAAGAGCGGTTTCATTCGCTAGTAAGAGCAATGACGCAGGTGCAAACAGCTGGGCGTTTAACAGCGTCTGAAATGCTACAGTTTACAAACGCAGGATGGTCTCCACTCAGCCAAATTGCCAAGCGTGCTGGAGAAACCATGGCTGAGACTAAGAAGCGAATTGAGGCTGGCGCGGTATCTGTGCGCGAAGTAAAACTTGCGCTTATGGACGCCACGACCGCTGGTGGTGCGTTTGTAAACGTGAACGAAGAAATGCAACAGACTTTGACTGGGCAATGGGCAAAATTTAAATCCGACGTCCAAGCTGGTGCAATTGAGGTAGGGACAAATTTGGTCCCAGCAATGCAAGAGTTTCTATCGGTTGTAAAGGGGACTGGTGAAGCATTACCTGTTTTGTTATCTCCAATAACTGGCTACATAAAATTTGCTTCGATGATTTCTGCATTCCGCAGAGACGGAATTCGCGGCGTAAATGAACTTCTTGACAAATATGATGAATTAGACAGGGACCAAAAATTTGCTGAGGAGGTTGCGAAGCGAAAGAATCAAACGCAGCAAGAATTTCTTGATTTGCTAAAAAATCAAAGTTCTTATGAAAAACAACAACGCGAAGCAGATCAGCAGAGAGCAGCATTTAATAAAGAAATAGTAAAACTAGAAGAAGATGCCGCTCTTGCTATCGAAAAGAAATGGTATAAGGCAAAATACGGTGAGGAAGCCGAGATTCAAAGAATAAAAGACAAGATAGCACTTGAGGGACGAAGCGAAAAACTGCACCCACAAGAGCAAATGCGGCTGAACGAACGCAGAATTGCAGAGACAAAAATGATGGAGCAGAGTAAGGAAAGAAACGAAAAGCAGCAAAAGATGATGGACGCAATGCGCCATGAGGTTGCTGCGACTGAGGAACTGATTCGCCTGCGAAAAGGCGGTTTGGTCGTCTCGGAAGAAGATCTCAAGAAGCATGAAAAGATAAAGGAGTTTGGCAACTCTGCCGCGAAGGCTGAATACGAGCGAATGTACAATCGAAAAATCGCTCTAGATACTGAAGAAAAGCGATTAAAAGAAATCCAGGCTGATGCAAAGAAGAACCAAGAAAAGTTTCAGCGTCCAGAGGTTTCGTTTCAAGAAAACGTAGCCAAGCTGATGTCGCAGCGCAAGCTCGCAGGTTTAACGCCTGATGCGTTTGAAGGTGCTGGAATGGACTTGGCTAAGTCGTTTCTGCAAGCGATGAACCCGCAAAACGTGTCAGCATCCGCTGCGCCAACGCTAAGGGCTGGCTCAGTCGAAGCCTACAAATTTATCCAGGAGCAGAACGAGCGTCGGGCTCAACGGGCCGAGCAGAAGGCATTGTTTGATCGAATGGTAAAGGCTTTAGAGCAGCAGCTCGAACAAAACAAAAATGCACCTAGACTAGCAATGGCCGGAAGAGGGTAACATGGCAAGTGAAATATTCGGCGAAAAACGCAGTGGTTCTGGGTCTGTAAAACAAGGCTCAAATAACTCATTAGCGTTTACGTCAACAGTCACATTCATTGTAGTAACTGATTCAACGTCAATTACTCGCGAAGAGGTGTTGCTACAAACTCCAGGACTGCCCACAGTTGGCTTGCTTTACGGTCCATACCAATTGGTTTGCACCAGCAAATCCTGCACGCGATCGGAGGTAAATCCGCTTTACTGGGACGTTGTTTGTGAGTTTGAGAGTAACAACGAAGATCAAGAACAGGATCAGAACAACCCCAGCGACAACCCGACAACGTGGATTCCTATTTTCAAGGTCGATTCGTTTATCACTAAAGAAAAGGTTATCACAGAAGACCGGACTACACCAACGCCTCAGAAAATAGCCAACAGTGCCGGAACGGCTTTTGAGACACCGCTTACCGAAACGAAATCGCTCGCACAATTTTCATTCGTGCAGTTTGAAGATCCAGCTCAAGACTTAAAAACACTGATGGATCGCAACGATTGCGTCAACAAGACAACTTTTGCTGGACGAGATGCTCGAACATTGCTTTTGGAAGTGACCTCGGCTGAACTTGGGTACTACGGAGGCTACAGAGCTTGGAGAGTAGGTTACAAGGTTACTTATGATCCAGACACGCACGATGTGAAAATGCTGGACGTTGGTCCTACAAACAAGTTTGGTCGAAGGTGTTTTGATTTAGACGGATTAACGCCAATCATCGGCAACCTTGACGGTGCCGGAAATCAAGTCGCTGCTGGAGATCCTCCAGAAGAGTTGACGTTCAGAATCAAAAGAGAAATCGAGTTTTCGGATTTCATTAGGAGTTAGCGATGGCCGACGAATCCGAGACGATGTACGCCTTCAACAAAGCCGATTCAACAGCGTTGCTGCGCACCATTGGAAAACAGGGATCATCTGGTGCGTCTGGTGCAAATGTTCAGGATCTTGGATTTGATATCAGGCTGGGTGTTACAACAAGCACAATTACCGCAAGGTCTGGAACAACTCTTGGCAGTGGAAGTGTTCAGTGGAAAAAGATCGATGGAAGCTATGTTGTTTCTACTCTAACGCTTGATCAAATTGGAGGCACAGCGTCTGGAACTACGGTGTTAAACACCGGAGCCGCAATTTCTAGCGGTGCCTACGTTATTTGCTTTAGAGTAGGAGACAAATGGATAGCGGTGGAGGTGTGTAGCTGATGGGATGCTTTGGATGCTGCACCTGCTGCAATTGTGGAACTGCTGAGATCGCTGAATTGCCTCCGGTTGTCACCAATGTAAGCCACGATCTCTTGGTGGACTTCGCAAGTTTGTACACCGATCAACCGCTGACAAGCAAAGATCCATACCCATGTCCAGACGATACGCATAACCATCCTTGCACCAAAAAGTTTGACATAGGATCGTTTGTGTACGGAGGCGATACTTACTATACCGCATGGCAACGCGGCATGACTGAAGAGTGCATTCTAAACACATGTTCAGGCACTAAAGACTGGTGCTGCCGAAGAGCTAGATTTTATCGGATTAAGTCTGTGCTTAACTCTTTCGTTTTGCATGTTTTTCGATGCAAAGCACCTAGTCCAACATGCAGCACGGCTCCTGGCGACGCAAATGCATGCCGGTATCTAGTCACCGCAACAATGAACATCACAACAACGGTTCAAAGTGCTCTTTGGACGCAATGCACCAACACGTCATGCTCGGAACCATCGGATACGGACTGCACGTCGCTTGATGATTTTCCAGAGGACTACGACACCGGCTATCCAGGAACTTGGGGGAGTATTACTAACGGAACCACGGCGACTATCGATATTACTCGCTCTCGTTTATACACAACTCTCAAGACGGCAGGCGTTATAAACTTTAACTTGTCCACATCAAAAATACAGGAACAGTGCTGTGTCGATTGGCCGACTGCAAGTTCAACTTGCAAGACAAATCTAAAGTGCACTGCCGATCCTGATGCGGTAATCACCATCGTTCCAGGTTGTGAATCTTGCGGATCATGCACAACAACAACGCTAAACTTTAACGTAGACGGTGGAGATTGGACGTTCACAATCATATAAATACCGATGCTGTCTTTTTGAATGGCAGGCCGATTAGCACGAACGTAGATTCGTCTCGCGTTTTTTTGGTGCATTGGAACGAACTGCACACGATGCAAAACGATCCAGTCAGACTTGCAGATTGGGAATCTCGGATACCTAACTACGAATGCAAATGCCGCGAAGGTTACGACAAATTCAAAGAGATCGACCCGCCAGATTTTGCCAGTCCGATGGCGTTCTTCCATTGGACGGTACGCATTCACAACGCAGTTAATCGAAAGCTTGGCAAGGCTGAATTGACGCTCGGCCAGGCACTCACCCTCTGGCGAAGCATTAGACCCTGGTCCGGTAGGACAAAAGCCATAGTCACTGTTGCCACCGGACGCGAATATCTGGATCTCCTAGAGATAACAGGCCCAACGATCAAAGCATACGCTAACCGATGCGAAGCTGATTATATTGCATTGACAAACGCTACGAAATCTTGGTGGGGGCTCGAGAAGTTCCGCACACGGCATTTTGTCGAGCAGTACGAAGAGGTGCTGTTCGTCGATGCGGACTGCATCATCAAGCAATCGTGTCCGTCGCTATTTGGACAAGATTGCGATCTCATGATCCATGACGATGCACCGTACCTCCAGAGCCTAGATTGGCTGCGATCAGAACGCAGAGATGTCTGCACAGCCATAGGCATTGAGTACAACGACAGCGATCTGTGCCTGAATTCTGGTGTGGTTTATACACGCAAATCAGCCGCGTCCGTTTGGGCAGAACCACCAGAAAACATTCCGACGAGCCACTGTGCAGAACAGATCATCGTCGAACAGCAAGCGATCAAACACGGTTACCAGCTACTCGACTCGCGGTTCAACTGGCAGTTCTACTTCAAAGACTTCTGGGACGGAATCGACGATGCACACATCATTCATCTCGCAACTTGCAAAACGAAGATCGAGACCGCAAGATCTATCATAAAGGATTTCTGCAATGAGTCAGTGGAAGATCAAAAAGCTGGACACTAATGTCATCGAAATACTCGTTGACATGAGGAAAAACAATGACTGGAGCCAGGATGTTTTGCTTCGATCGGACGTTCATCACGACAATCCAAAATGTAACCAAAAGCTAGAGCGAAAGCATTTAGAGCAAGCCAAAGAAACCAACGCGATTATTATTGACAACGGCGATCTTCACTGCGCGATGCAGGGCAAGTGGGACAAGCGAGCCGACAAAAACTCGCTTCGGCCGGAGCATCGCGGAAACAACTACTTCGACTTGCTCGTCGAAACCGCAGCAGAGTTTTACGAACCGTACAAGGATCAGTTTGTTGTGTTGGGTAAGGGCAACCATGAGACAGCGATCACCAACCGGCACGAGACGGACTTGACGGATCGACTCGCGGCACGAATGCGACAGTACGGCTCAAAGGTCGAAGCAAGCGGTTATGGTGGCTGGGTTATTTTTCGGTTCATGCTCGGCCGGATTATCCAAAAGAGCGTTATCCTTTATCACTACCATGGAACTGGTGGAGGTGGCCCGGTAACTCGCGGAACCATCCAAACAAATCGTATCGCCGTATTCACGCCAGATGCCGACATCGTGCTGACTGGACACACTCATGACGAATGGTGCGTAACCATCCCAAGGCAGCGCATCAGTTCCAAAGGTGTTGTGTATCACGACGAGCAATTGCACATCAGACCTCCTGGATATAAAGACGCTTGGGGCGATGGGCATGGAGGATGGGAAGTGGAAAAGATGCTCGGCCCGAAGGCTCTAGGATCGCATTGGCTGACATTCAAGTGGGACAGCAACAAGAAGGTGATTTACTACGAGACGAGGCGAGCCAAGTGATGTTTGAGGCGTTGCGAGATGCCCTCAAACGTGCGAATCCCACAATCAGCGTTTCCGTGCGAAGATTGAGTCTTCCCGACTCCTTGTGCGGAGATTGTCGTCGCAAGCCAGATCACTTCCTGATTCGCATCAACCGCAAAAAGCCTGAGCAAGTTCAGCTCGATACACTCGTGCATGAATTCGCTCATGCGATTGCTTTCTTGGAATGGGAAGATACTCACGCTCACGGACCTCTATGGGCTCAAGCCCATTTGCAGTGCTACCATGTCTATGAAAAAATAATTTCTGGGTGACGCGGTCGTTGAAAACCCAACGAAAACACTGGCGAACCTGAATCATCCATCTTGCGACAAGAATCGAATTTTGGATTTTTTCTTCAGGTGGTGTTGATTTCCGCCGAAAACAATCTTAGAGTTTTGTCAGTGCGATTGATCGTCAGTCGCAGGTGAATTTTGGTCGATGTTTTTTGGGGATTGATCATGGTAGCTGAAAGCAATTCAGAAGATGTTTACGAAAACGAAGGCGCGATCGCGTCAGCAATGTCAGTGGTTGCTGCATGCAACGTCATTCGAGCTACGAACTGCTCGATTCGCGATCTCACCGCTGCCCTTGTTGCTCTTGGGTTTGGTGCCGGAGAACTTATCTCCGTGTACATGATGCAAGCCGCAGGCGAACTTGCTCACCCGGATGTTGAGGTGATCGACGAGATCAAGGCTCAGGTTACTGGAGGTGCCGAATAATGTCTTGGTGCTTCTGGGTAACAATGAAATTGATTGAAGAATCGGGGACTACCAACGTGATGGAGTTCCGCAGGTTCAGTGGTAAAATGGCGCGCTGTGATTGCGACCAGGAACTCAGTCTCGAATACGCAGAGATGCGAGATCAAGGTTGGGACATTTCTTGGCGTGCGATTGAGCCAACTGGCACTGACGAAATCATGGAGATGAATTCTCATGCGATCTGGGCGCAGTAACAGCTTTTTTGTCCTGATTCGGCTGACTCGATCTATCAGGGCAAAGCATCTTAAAGAACCAATATTCTCATCGTTTGAGAGGGTCGAAGAGTTCGACGAATCGGTAAGTCACGGCGAAATGCTTTCCGTTGTCATGGACTGGCACGCAAGCGAACTTGATGCAGGCTGGTGCATGCATTGGAAGATTGTCGGAGAACGCGAAGCGAAGAAGTTTCTTGAAAAGCAGAAAGGCAAAATGTGATAAAACTTAGCGATTCAATTCCTCAAGATCAGCCGGTGAGCAATGATGCTCAGTTGATTGCTGCGGCGATACTCACGCTGCAAATGTCGACCGTCAACGCGGTTGCTACGGTGGACGAGTTGATCGACATGCTTTTTGGAGATGGCGATGGACACGACCAAGATGACTGATCGCGAACTTGCGATCTACAATGAGTTGTTCCAAACTATTGCTATTTTGAAACAGAAAATCGTTGATTTGGAAGAAAGCATCGCCAAGAAGCAGAAAATCATCAACGATTACGCTGAAGATGTCGAAAAGAAGGTTAGCAAAGCGATGCGTTTTAATTCTGGTGGTCGTGTCATCAGGAAACGCATCATGGAGGACGACGAAGAATGGATAGAGTAAACATGAAGTTTCTCGTGGAATGGCAAGGCGGCAGAGAAATTGTCGATCGGTGGGACGATGTGCAAACGCATCCAAAATGGTTTGTCGCTTCGGTCAGCGAATGGATTGCTGGACTTGGATGGGTGGTTATTCGATGATTGAATTGAGGCTGCCGTATCCACCGAGCGTTAACCAGTATTATCGGAAGTTTAGGAACACCATGGTGATTTCTGAACGAGGCAGAAAGTTTTTAAAGGAGGTGAAGTTGACAGTAGGCGCAGTCACTGCGCAGGTTGGTAGGCTTCGAGTCGAGATTGATGTTTATCCTCCCGACCGAAGAAAGCGAGACATTGACAACGTGTGCAAAGCAACGCTTGATGCTCTCGCAAAAGCAGGTGTCTATCAAGACGATAGTCAGATCGATGTGTTACTCATCACCAGAATGGGAATTGTTTCTGGTGGTTGTTTAGAAGTGAAAGTTGAAAAGGTAAAGCATGAAAGTAAACAAAGGAAAGCAAGCAAAGTCTCGAAGGATCTTGATCTACGGCGAGCCGGGAGTCGGCAAGTCGACGTTGGCAAGTCAGTTTCCAAGCCCGATATTTTTAAATCTCGAAGACGGGATTCGTGATCTTGATTGCGATCACACCGATCGCATCGAGTCGCTGACTGAGTTCATGGGCTATGTTGTAGCCGACCTGCCAACGACTGAATACGCGACGATTGTCGTCGATACGGTCGATTGGTTAGAGAAGCTATTGATGGCCGAGGTCGCACATCGAGCTGGCAAGGCAACCATCGATGACATCGGGTTTGGTCGCGGATACCAGAGCCTCGAAAAGCTTTGGAAGGAAGTGCTGAACGGTCTCGGGTTCCTCTGGAACCAAGGCAGGAACATTGTTTTTACATGTCACGAGACGGTCGACAAGTTCGCCGATCCCGAAGGTGACGGTTACAACTATTACCGACCAGCGTTGCATAGGAACGGTTCCTCATGCGTCACGGAATGGTGCGATGAGGTTCTGTTCTGCAAGCATCGCCGAGTTAGTCGCAAGGCTGACGACGGCAAGCGGACGGTGGCCGTTGCAGGAGAGCGAATTATCATCTGCAATAACACTCAAGCAATTGAGGCGAAGAATCGCCTCGGGATGCCTGACGAGTTGCCGATGAGCATCGAGAGTTTTTACGGTTTTATTCAAAAGCCAGAGATTTCTAAGTAAGCGGAGGAATACCAAATGACAAGTTTTGATTTCAATGTGGCTGACTACGGATCTGACGAAAACAGGTTGTATGATGTGTTGCCTGACGGCAAGTACGATGTGATTGTACTTGAGGCCAAGGAGAAGACGACGAAGAAAGGTGATCGAGCCATCGAGATGACTTTCCAGGTTCTTGAAGGCCAGTACAGGGATCGACTTCTCTGGGAGACACTGAATCTATGGAACTCATCGGACCAAGCTCGAACGATTGCTCGAGACCGGCTGTCGAGCATTTGCAAGGCTTGTAACGCTCCGTCCGCTACATCAACGGATGTTTTGCTAGGTCGCCGAATGCAGGTTTCTGTAGGCACTCGCAGGAACGAGTTTCGCGGAAAGGACGAGAACCACATCAAGTCTTTTACAGCAAAGCCATTGCATCAGCATGCTACGCCAACGCCGACTGCTGCGGCACAGCAAATTCCTCGGTATCCTGCTGACGCCAACGCAAAGCCATGGTAGGCGACGATGATGATGGCTACTGGGAGCCATGTCCCTGGTTTGACTTTTGGCTGGTCGTGGCGATAGTCGCGATCTTCTCGGGCTTGGTGGTTGCCTTGTAAACCACTGGTGCGCGGTAAGTGCCGGTTTAGTCTTTCGCCTAACTACCGTCGCGATCTGCGGCACGGAAATCCCCTTTGTCGCAGATCGCTTTTTAAATCATGCTTGAGCAATTGCAATTTGAATTGGATAGAGCAGAACCAGACGCTAGCTACTCGATCAACGGAGCGAAGCCAGTGTTCCAAGAGGTGTGGTCTGCTTTTTATAGGAGGTATCCAGAATGGTTCGATGCGGATCCAAGCAGGAAACTGGAAGCAAAAAAACTAGTGGAGCGAGCAACGGCAAAAGCTTTGCGATCATCCGCGCTGGGGAAGTATTCGCGATGCCCGAAATGTGGTGTGAAGCTTGCCACGCTTCGATGCTTGGAGTGCGACATCGAGGAGAATGCAAGGAGACGGCGCGAAGACAAAAGGAGACGCAGCGATTGACTGATGCAACTTCGGAGGCGGAGCGTTTGCTTCGACGTTATCAGAAATTGGTTATCGGCGGATCGCCAGTGTATAAGGAAATAAGTATTGCGATCGCTGATTTAAGGCGAGCGATCAAACGAGTTGGTGCGAACACCGATCGGTAACGAAATGACGTTTTGAGGAGTTTTCAATGTCGGTTTTACCGATGGGGATTGTTTAGGGATCAGCGGCGTGGTGGGACACGAGTGGTAAAGCCCGAAAGGATGACGGCCACAAGCTGACGAACCAGCAGGTTCGAATCCTGCCTGATCCAATTGATCCAGAAAGCCTTGGTGACAAGTCACGCGCAATCGGGAAGTCCGTGAGAGCAATCAGCGGGAATAGGCGTGACAGCCGGAGAGACGGCAATTTTGTATGACTAACGCTCGGATTCACCGAGCCGAAAGGAAAGAGGTAACGAGAATGAGCGAGACGAATGAGGCTTCGGTGCAATCCGTTGTTATGCCGCGTCCTGGATTATTTAGGGTGTTCCGCACATCCGAAACAGGATTTTCCCCAAATAAGGCTCCGTGCTTAGAAGCGACTGCTTATCAATATGTAAAAGTCGATCGCAGAAGCGTATCAGATCCAAGCAAGGTCATTAGGAATGATGCCCATGCGTGGTGGTACGAGGAAGGATCGAATCATCGAATCGAAAAAGGTCAGATTTGCAGAGACGTTGGGTATTCTCAAGCGTGGTTTGTTGAGCTGACAGACGTTATGGAGTTCGTTCGAGAGTACGGAGAATGCGTGCTGTCAGTTGACAATGATGGTTTCAATTGCATTGAAATCTACGACTACTACCGAGAGTAGCGGCATAACGCTTGTAATCACGGGGTTGCGGCCCGTGATCTTACCATCAGAAAACGCGCGGACCGCAACTCCCGTGCATTACATTGTTCGTCGTCCTTTTGGAGTGTATCGCATGGCAGTAGCAGAAAAGATTGAGTACCACACCATACCGGATTGGGACAAGCCGCGTGGCGGAATGTTTACGATCATTCAAGATGCGTATTGGTGTGTCGATGAAGATGGCAATCCGCTGTTCTACAGCAAGCACAATCACCCACAATGCAACAGCAACCAAGAGATTACGAATCGGCTGGCGAGAGGGAGGAGCGTCAAGCAGATTCCGTTTGTGTTTATTCCGTTGCGAATCCAAGACTACGTTTAGGTACGACGAACGTCAGCGATTACCCAGTCGCGGCGATTGATTAACCATTATGAAACGGCTGAACCGCGACTTGGGTACATCGCGTTGTTCGTCGTGCGTGGATAGATGCGATGAAGTGTTGCGGAATTGAAATCGAGATAGACCGACGAACCATAATAGTTTCGATTGGTGATAGATGTTTTGGAATTGGCTGGTGGGTCAAAGGACACTGGAAGCGGCTTGACGGGTGGATCTTATGGACTTGTAGCTACTACGACGGCAATTGGTTTGGATGTCGGTTGGGGCCGTTTTTTTACAGTTGCGGACCGTACTAGCTACGACGAACGCTCCGCATCACGGGGCACGAAAGGAAAGATTATGAGTTCAAAAACAGCGTCGATGAGTGCTCCCGTGCATGCGGTTGTTATCGCGTCGGTGGACGAACACCGAAAACGATGCAACAAGGACGGGTTTAGCAAATGGTACGTCACCATCGACGGAAAGCGTCGGCGAATCGAGTTGCAGGAGTACAAAGGCAGACTGTATCTGGTTGGTTGCCTCTTCTGTGGATTGTCAAAGGTCTTAGAGTTCGAGGAATCGCTAGACAGCATTGCAAGAAAATTCGGTCGCGTGCGATCGCGATAACGTTAATCATTACCGAGTTCGAGCAGAAAAACATTGATTCAAGAAAACGCCGTACCGAGAACTTCGGTACATGATATTGTTCGCCGATCTTCTACCAGTCAACGATTTCCAGATGCGGAGTGGTTGCAGTCGATCGGTTTTGTCATCACCGAAACGAAGCATTCGACGCACGCAACAATTGTTATCGACGATTACGACAAAACATCGTCGAAGGCACACGTCGATTTGCGGCTCGCATTGCACCGAAGCGACCCTGACGAGTGGATAACAGACGTTATATCGTACAACGAAAAGGGCGTCGAAGAAAACGCCGTGGGACTTGTAGGCTCATGGCTGAAAACGCGGGCAGAAGTCGTTCGTCTCTGCAAGGCGTTAGGCGTCCAGTTGTGGCGCAAGTAGATTCGGCGAACTATAGACTCTCCTTGGCTGAGCCTGGGAGAATACCGCAAAAAAATCAGGTGAGCCGTGCATAATGTTCCAGTGGCTAATGCTGCTGAAATCAGTTTATCAATATCGAAGGAGGAAAGAAATGAGTAACGAGCAAGAAGATGGCGGACAAGCGTTTCCATGTGACCGTCATGGATACACAGGCATGACGCTTCGTGATTACTTTGCGGCAAAGGCGATGGCGGCGATGGTGTTGCTTGAAGAGGTTCACAGTGAAATCGAAGTGGCAAAATGGTCGTATCAACAGGCTGACGCAATGTTGGAAGAAAGGAATAGGAAATGAGCGAGCAAGGTTTTCGCGGCGTTCCAGGAGTGCCGGATGGTTGGGAGTTGGTGCGGATCGGTGAGCCTAAAATTGACGAATGGTACTTGTCGATCAACGGCAAGCTGTACTTCGTTGAAGCCTGTATGCCTACTGTGTTGAATTCGATCGTTCCAGTCGTTCGCAAGATCGAGAAGCAAAAGCGGTATCGTCAGTTCGCAAATGCGGAGGAGTTCAAACCGTTTCGGGATCGATGGTGGAGATACAAGAGTGAAAAATTTACTTCCCGTCCTCCAAGGGGGTATGACGATTATGGTTGGATAAGCGGGGATACCTGGGGAAGATTATTTGATGCTATTGTGTTTGATGACGGTTCACCTTTTGGAGTGGAGGTGACGGAGTGAGTAACTACAAAATAGAAATACTAGATCGCAACGAAATCTTTCATGTTTACTTTGGCGAGGTTGCCCATGCTTTACGTTTTACACAAGACCTTCTTGTGAAACGGTATGGCTACACCAAAGGAGCTATCTACTACCTTGGATGGGACAAGACTGATGACGGCATTGACGAAACTTACTACGTTCAGATTGATGAAAAAACAAAGACGGAGACTAAAGTGGCTAGGCTAACTACTAAGTTTGATTGGAATACTGAAAATATGGGTACTTCATTAACCAAAGCTGTCAAAGCATTGATACAAGCGGCTAAGCCATTCCTGGATGACACGATGGTTGACGGAACATCGGCAGTAGTCGATGCACAGGACACACTGGCGACAGCGATTGAAAGCGTTGAAAAAGTTCTGGACGAGGTGACAGAGTGAGCGTAACCGAAGCAATCAAGCAGAAAATGGAAGAAGCCAAAGCTGAGTATTTTCGAGTTGCCGATTTATGGAAACATGAAAAAGCATCAATACAGCGAATGACTTATCATGAAGGTCTATATGATGGTCTTGAGCGAGCATGGCGTGAATGTGTACTTGCTGAGATTGACGCCAAATCTAAAGAGGTGACGGAGTGAACAACTATTTTTTAATTGAGAGGATATAGCTGATGAATACTTACACAACTACTGTTCATGGGAAATGCCCTGTAGGTAGAAACTGGGATTATTACGATCTTCAGATTGTTTCTGCGACAATAATAATGTGCGAGGAAATTGAGCGAGTCGCAAATATCGTTCGAGGCGCGACGATGACGCAGGAGAAAATGGCAAAGCAAATTGCTGATTTGCTGCCAGGAGTCGAATTCAAACTGATTGGCGTGCATTCAAACGTAAGAACGGAGGTGCATCATGCTCGTGATGCCAGCAAATAGCACTGGTTGGTTTTGGCATTGCCTTGCTCGCGAGACGGGTAGAATCGGACATCTTTATTCTCCAGGTGCGCAGCGTGGCCCATGGCCTTGGTTTCCCTTTGCTTTGGACAATGGTGCGTATTCGTGCTGGGATCAAAAACGCAATGTTTTCGATCACGAAAAATGGGATGCTTCAGAACCTGATTGGCGAAAACTCATTCGCTGGGCGTCGCCGACTGGGCTAGCTCGTTGGGCTATAGTTCCAGATGTAATCGGAAACGCTGAGGCAACCCTTAAGAAATGGGATCGCCTTTATGGTTTCGTGAGAGATTCCGAGATCATTCCAGCACTTGCGGTGCAGGATGGGATGACGCCAGAAATGGTAATGCAATCACCGAACAAGCCAGCAGTGATTGCGATCGGAGGGACAACCGAGTGGAAATGGTCAACGGTCGAAATATGGGCCAAGGCGTTTCCGAGAGTACACCTTCTTCGCTGTAACATGCCGGATAAGCTTGATTATCTTGAATCGCTCGGAATTGAGTCTTGTGACGGAACTGGATGGAATCGTGGTTCAAGGAAACAAACGGATGGTCTTGAAACTTGGGCGAGGAAAAAATGCGAGCCTAAGTTTTATTCCATGGCACCATACACATGCAGATCTGAAAAAAACGGACAAGAAAAGCTTTTTGCAATCTAAGCAGAAAAAATCCAAATGATAAACCTAAGGTACTACCAAAAAGAATCTGTCGATGCGACGTTTGATTTCTTATGCAACAGGGACGGCAACGCTTTAATCTGTCATCCTACTGGGGCTGGAAAGTCAGTCGTGATTGCTGAGTTGGCGAGACGAGCGGTCAATGACTACGGTGGCAAAGTGATCGTCATTCAGCACAGGAAAGAACTGATCGAGCAGAACGCTGCTAAGGTCAGAGTATTGCTGCCAGAAGTAGAAGTCGGCATATTTTCGGCTGGTTTAGGTTTGTATGAACACAAGCCAAGCATCGTTTGTGCCGGAATACAAAGCATTTACAAGCATCCTGAGTTGTTCGCGCCCAGGAATTTGGTTATCTGCGACGAATGCCATCTGATCCCGAACGACGGCGAAGGAATGTATCGAACATTCCTAGGTGGTCTCGAGAAGTGCCAGAGCGAAGGCTTTCGAGTTGTCGGACTGACAGCAACGCCGTTTCGCACCGGCGAAGGAAAGATCTACGGGGAAGGTCGTTTCTTTTCTGAGATGGTCTACAACAGCGACATCATCGAGTTAATCGACCAGGGTTTTCTGTGCGACATGAAGTCTGGAGAGGCAAAAGCATCGGTCGATACGAGCAAGCTTCATCGCCGCGCAGGTGAGTTCATCGCGGAGGAAGTCGAGGAGTTGTTTTCAAATAACGTCACTGTTGATGCGGTCAACGAGATCGTGAGCGCAACTGCTGACCGGCACTCGGTGATGATATTTGCGACCAGCGTTAAGCATGCGTGCTACATCGAGAACCTGCTTCACATGCATCCCGATGTCGATCCGAACAAAGTAGGAACTGTGTTCGGGAACACAAGCCCACTGGAACGAGCATCAACCATCGCTGCGTTTGTAGATAGAAGGATCAAATTCCTGGTGAACGTCGATGTGCTTACGACAGGATTTGATGCGCCTTGTATTGATGCGATTGCTATTCTTCGCGCTACGGCATCGCCTGGGCTATATGCTCAGATCGTCGGTCGCGGCCTGAGGGTTCACGAATCAAAGTCAGATTGCATCGTTCTCGATTTCGGCGAGAACATTAAGCGTCACGGTTCAATCGATCGGATCCGAGCAAAGCAAATTGTTCAGGCAGCTCGCGAAAAGGTCGAGGCTGAAGCAAAAGAAAAGCAGGTGGATGTCAAGGAATGTCCGAAATGCGAGGTGTTGAACCTGGAGACGGTTCCTGAGTGCGAATGCGGATATGTTTTCCCAGTTGAAGGCAGGCACAACTCGCAAAGCGAATCAACACTGGCGATCGTTGGAAAGACGCCACCGCAAGTATTTGATGTGATCGAAGTGCAGTACTCCAAATGGAGCAAGCCTGACAAGCCCGACACGATGCGCGTTGATTACCGTGTCTCTCAGAACGGAAAGGAAGCAATGTTCGGATTATCTGAATGGGTCTGCTTCGATCACACTGGATACGCTAGAACGAAAGCGGAATCCTGGTGGAAATATCGCAGCAACGTGCGATTACCGGAAACAACAGCAGATGCAATCACCATGGCTACCCTCGGGGCAGTAGCAGAGCCATGGAAGGTTGTAGCCGAGTTTGACGGCAAGTATTGGTCTGTCAAAGATGCTGTTGTGACCAGCAGGCCAAATGAGTATCAAGAGTTGGAAGAGGCACCGTTCTAGAATATGGAGAAAGACAATGTTTCCAAAGGAACTGACGGATCGAAAGCAATGGATCACATGGAGGCTAGGGCTGAATGGAGAAAAGCTGCCAAACGGGAAGTCGAACGATCCATCAACGTGGTGTTCGTACGACGAAGTCAAAGATTTCGACAAGATCGCGTTCGTCTTCTCGGCCGACGATCCGTTTGTAGGGATAGACCTCGATGACTGTATTGACGAATCAGGTGTGTTCAATGATGTCTCAAGTGATGCTTTTGCGACATTCTATGGGTTAGCGTACTGCGAACGCAGTTACAGCGGCAAAGGATTGCACCTGATCGTTCGCGGCAAGAAGCCGGAATGGTCGGTCTGCAAGCGTGGGAACGTAGAATGCTACGATCACGCTAGATTCTGGATTATGACCGGCAATGTTGAATACGGCTGGGATCAGATAGAGGAATGCCAGAAAGAACTTGATCAGTTTTTGAACAAGTATCTTAGGAAGCCTGAGCCAGTAGCCGTTGCCAAGGTTCCGATTGTAATCCATCGGTCTGCAATCGAAATAATCGAAAGAGCAAAGCATTACGTTGACAACTGTCAAGCATCCGGCGAAGGCTCTCGCAACTCGATTGGATTCAACATCGCTGGTCATCTCCACGCGATGCGTGGGCTAAACGGCGAGCAGCTCGACATGACAGATGTCGTGTCCATGCTTTCGCTGTGGAACGAACGCAATTCTCCTCCTCTCGAGGCTAGGGAGATTGAGTCCATTGCTCGCAATGCTCGAGACAAAGGAACGCCCCGGGAAATCAAGTCGCATGCTGTTATGCGAGAGGCTATCGACACAGCGGCTAACGACTCCCTGGTCGAAGCCATGTGGCCGAGCCGGACAATCGAGAAGGCGAACGAAGACGAGGATTCCGATGAGGATTTCTGCCGCGCGATGCTGCCGGAATATGGCCTGATGCGTGAAATGGCTGATTATTACACGCAACTAAGCCTAATGCCAACGCCGATCATGGGTCTCGCGGTCGCAGTCTCTACCATGGAGGTGTTGCTTGGCAGGAAGGTCGCTAGCCATACCGACCTTAGGACAAATGATTACAACTTGGTCATCGCTCAGACGGCGACTGGGAAGGAATCATGCAAAAAGGCAATCAGCAAAGTGTTCGAGTCGGCTGGAGCAAAACACATGCTTCTTCCGCCTGAAGTGCAATCAGGAAACGGTCTTATATCCGCAATGGCTGCACATCCAGCGTCGATTTGGATCGGGGACGAGTTTGGCAAAGTCCTGGCGAGCGTGCTAGATAAGAAAGGTTCCCAGCACCTAAAGAATATTGCGAAACACCTACTGTCGTTCTACGGCGAGTCGTCAGGTCGCTTTGGAGGCAGTTCGCATGCTGCGGGAACGAAGAACGAGATCGACCAGCCTCATTTGGTCATCCTTGGCCTGACGACCGGCGCGACGATGTTTGAAAACATTACCGAAGGTCAGGTCCAAGACGGGTTGATCGGCCGGATTGCGTTTTGGCCGGTTCAGGAGCGACCCAAGCCAGTGCGGAAGTATCGGGCTCCAATGGTTCCAGAATCGCTTACAGCAAGCGTTTCCTCCTGGGTGAACTTTGATCCGGGTGCGATCGCAACAGCGTGGGATGGATCGTTCTCGCAGTCTAGCGGAGTGTCACTGGTCGAGTTTCATCCACGAGTGCATTTGATGCCGATCACGGAAGATGCAGAGACGAGATACGATGATCACAGGTTTGCGATTCTCGATCGCATGGAAAAGGAGCCTGCTCTACGAGCGGCCCTCTGGGGACGGACAGCAGCGAGGTCGCTTCTGCTCGCTTTGTGTCATAGATGCAGCAGAATGTCATCTCCAGCCGAGGTGGCAAATGCAGCAGTCGAGTCCCAAGACATCAACTGGGGCATTAAGCTATCCAACTGGCTAGCCAGGATCGCTTGCGAACTGGTCGAACAGAACGTGGTGGACAAGTCGGTCCTGCTGGCGAAGCGTGTTTTGGAGCAATTGTCGGCTATTGATCCTCGCGTCAGCAGCAGAGAGGCACTCCGAAGATGTCGAACTTTGACCGCAGGCGACCTCGATGCGGCGGCCGAAACGCTCGGCTATAAGGTAGAATTTGAGCCAGCAAAACGCAAACCGAGGAAGTTTTACCGAAAAACGAAGACCGAATAAAGTCAACACTGTCACAAGAGATTGAATCTAAACCGCTAATACTACGACTGGCTAGTATTAGCGGTTTTTATTTTGTATCGAATAAAGTCAATTCGTCACAAAATGTCACGCAACGCCTGTGACTTTATTACGGGCGTGTATTCTTCCATTAGCATCTAAGAATATATACTTAAGTTCTATAATAATAATGATTTTATATAGTATTTATTACTGTATGTTCTTTAGAGGTTACCCTTAAGGGGGTCGGTCCCTGTTACTGTCCCACTGTCACCTACTTTTGGGTGATCCCCTGTTTTAGTCTCCTTAGGGGTTTGGGTGTCTATATAGGTGACTTTATGACTTTGTGACTTTAATCCGAGAGTCGTTTTCAGTTCCACAAATATACTTGACCAGGGAGGGAACGCAGATATGCTTTACGGTCTGGTTTTACAGATGGCTGAAACGGTGGCACAGTTTACGAGGATGTGAAATGACAAAGAGCGTTGCGAAGACCAGGAAGAAGTCCGGCGTTGAGCCGAGGAAGCTTTACGCTGTAGACGGGATGCCACCTCGGAGCATTAGGGATCTGGCTATTGCCTACCAGATCGCTGAAACGGTACTCAGGACGCGACTTGGCTACGGATGGGACATCGAGCATGCCCTTGCCCGTCCGGCTCGCAGAAACCGCAAGGTTGGCGATTTGACGGTTGATGGAAAAACCATGACGTTTAAGGAATGGTCAGTGCTAACGGGGATCGCGGAGTCGATCTTGCGAAACAGGGTCTGGCTCGGATGGGAGCCTGTGGATGTGATCAGCAAGCCGGTGCGGTTTCGGCCGAAGCGGAAGGCAAATTGATTTTGGCAAATTGGGTTTTCAAATTTTGGAATTCGGCAATGCCGTAAATAGGGGATTTTTATGACTGACGATGACAAGCAATACATTCGCTCGCTAGTTGAGGCAGAGCCATATTGGTATCACCGGATCGAATTGTGGCCTGGATACTCAACTCCAGGTTGGGCTCCCATCGATCACTCGGCCTATGGTGTTCCTGATCGATTCGACGGCGAGCGAGTGCTAGACGTTGGTGCCTGGGATGGATACTGGACCTTCTGGGCCGGCAACCGTGGAGCGACGAGTGTGCATGCGATCGACGACTTCAGCGATCAGCTCGGGCTAGGAGTCGAACGAGACCAATGGCGAACTTTTGATATTGCTAGGAGGGCGTTTCCTGGGCTGAATGCGACGAGGCAGGAATGTAGCGTTTACGATGTGGCCTCAAAATTCATCGTGCCGTTTGACCGCGTGTTTTGCTTTGGCCTGTTGTATCATCTTAAGCATCCAGTGTTAGCACTCGAGCGTTTGCGAAGCGTGCTGAACGATGGCGCGACGATTCACATCGAGTCCGCGATACTTGATGATCTCAAGAGTCCGTATACCGGCAAAAAGCATGACGATGATGGTTGCTACGCAGAATTCTATCCTGGCAAGGAATACGGCAATAACCCGACGAATTGGTGGGTGCCTACGCTACGATGTTTAGAGGCTTGGTTGACAGCAGCAGGATTCGACAGCATCGAGACGTGGAAGCTGACCGAGAATCCGAAGTCGTTGCCGGAATGTCGCGGTTTTGCGAGGGCTCGAGCCTGTGGAAAACAGTAAAGAAACCGACGAAGTCATTCGCAATCTTCAACAGGCGAACGATGAGTGGATCGAGATCGTCGAAGTGTACAGGTCAGTATTTGAGATGATTGGCGACAAAGTCGACGAGGAATTGAAAAACTCGCTTGGTTGCCGGGCGAGTCGCGGTATTTGCCTGAATGAGATCAAGCGATTGGCCTTGACGATCGTCGGCAAATACAACGACGAAGAGTTCCACAACATCTATTGAATATTTTCCAGGCCAAAGAAATCCGACTTGGCTGGAGTTCAAATTTCCAAAAATGAAATTTGAAATTTTGGAATTCGGCGAAGACATAAATAGGGCAAATTTGGCCTAGCGAATTGTTGCGGGATCTGTGGCACGGCAAGCTCCAAACACGAACTGCTGGATTACTTTTTCTAATACCCCAAATGGGGGTGGTAAACCACCCGTCGTGGGGGTTTTTCGATCGATCGATCAAATCTAGAGAATATTCGCGATTCGTGGCGAATAGGTGCAAATCAAGCTTGATTCGATCCGATGCATTGCTAAGATTATTTGAGTCTGCGGAAGTGTTCCGCAGTTTGTTTCAATGCTTTTGAGGGGTGTTAACTATGGAATTGAGTAAAATTAGGCAATTTGAGCGATTGTCACGACGAATAAAAACTCACGATCAGTATATGCGACTGTGGAACTACGCGGACTATTCCGACTGTTCCGATATGCTATTCGAGCTTCTAGAAGACGGTCTCGAATTGTCGGGATTCGTGCCAGAGTCGATATCTTACTTTAAATTTGCTACCGATTCGGAGCATGGCGTTATCGCTGCCGGATCATTCCGTACAGCAAAAGTTTATCTCGAAAGCATGCTACCGGACGATGCGCGTCGAAACGGGGCTTGGGGCTGGGTCGACAATGGCGAAGGTACAAGATACGAGATTTGGAGCTTATGCGAATGATTGACACGACCACTATCATCCGCCGCGTCCTATTTTGGTTCTGTTTTTATTGTTTCACGATCTTCAGCGCGTTTGCTTGGATTGTTTTCAAGATTTTCATTCGTTCACTCTACAGGGATTTATAAACATGAAATTTTTTTCAACCGTCAAGAATGCCGAGCTATCGTTCACGGACCTTATTACAACCAACGCGAAGCTTGAGAAAATTGTCGCAGGTCATATTTCGCGCATTGTCGGATTGCCATTGGCACCTTCAAAGGCTAGCGGTTTGAACGTATGCAAAAATTCGACTGCGGCATGTCGCGAAGCATGCGTGACCTGGTTTTCGGGTCGAAAGGTGCAGCAAGCAGTACGTAAGGCCGCGATCGCTCGCACTATGTTCTTCTTTGAACACCAGCAAGCATTTTTTGGATTGCTTCGTGCAGAATTGGGAATCGAACTAGCAAAAGCACAAATGGCAGGTGAAAAGCTTTATTTTAGGCCCAACGAATCGTCGGACATTCCGTGGGAGCGATTTGAAGCGTTTCCATGGATGACGTCATGCTACGATTATTCAGCAATTTACTCGCGAGTACTCAAAAGCTTGGCTTGGGATTTTGATTATCAACTAACGCTAAGTGTCAAGGAAACCACTACAGTAGCCCAAGCTCGAGCGGTTCTCGACAATGGCGGGAATATCGCATGTGTGGTTGATACCACATACAATCCACAATCGAAACGATTCGGAGTCTTGCCTAGTGTAGTTTCGATTGGTGGTCGCGACTATCAAACCGTGGACGGAGACGTACACGATCTTAGAAGGCGAGAAATCGATGGAACAGGCAAAGTAGTCTTGCTGAGGCTGAAGGGCACCAATGCAGCAAAGCATGAGGCCCGGAGCTTGGGCTTTGCGAAGGCGATCGAGAACTATGGTGTCGCGAATACGCTAGAGCGAAGCAATAGTGGAAGCGTACTGAGTCTCAACTAACGTATCCGCATCCGCATCGACAGAACTAAGAGCCCAGGTTTATCCTGGGCTCTTTTCGTTTACAGGCCTACGCTCTAGGCCAATGCTCTAGGCCAATGCTCTAGGCCTACGCTCTAGGCCAATGCTCTAGGCCAATGCTCTAGGCCTACGCTCTAGGCCAATGCTCTAGGCCAATGCTCTAAGCCAATGCTCTAAGCCGAGCTCTAGGCCGAGCTCTAGGCCAACGCTCTAGGCCAACGCTCTAGGCCAATGCTCTAGGCCAATGCTCTAGGCCAATGCTCTAGGCCAATGCTCTAGGCCAACGCTCTAGGCCAACGCTCTAGGCCAACGCTCTAGGCCAACGCTCTAGGCCAACGCTCTAGGCCAACGCTCTAGGCCAACGCTCTAGGCCAACGAATTGTGGGGGGGTGCCTAGAAAATAACGACTTTGTTAGATCACGATCGCTCGCCCCCCTTGCGTTTACCTCCACAAAACAAAAGGTGTATTTTTTTTCGCAAACCGCATGTAGTTTTGTGAAGAAAATTTGAGTTTGGCACGCGAGTTTGACATTGAGTCTTTTGAGCCTTACACTTTAAAAGTCGAAAAAAATTTTTTCTAATTTTTTCTGAGGCAAAAGTCATGCTGAACGACTTAATCAAGTCGAAGCGATTCTGGGCCGCTGTAGCTGGAATTGCAGTTGTGGTGTTGAAAGATAAGTTGCCGATTGCCCTCGATGAACAGCAGATCACCATGATCGTCATGGCTATCGGAAGCTGGATTGTTGGCGATTCTCTTAGAGCGACGGTGGTAAAATAATGAGCGTAAGAGATCGCGCCAGAGAATTGAGAGCCAAGCTGAGATCTGCCGCAGTTGAGGCTTATAACGAAGCTGACGGCGACATTGAACACGCGCGTCTGTTGCTAAGAAAAAAGAGAGTAGCCTACGGATTCGATATTGCTACCGCGATGTTACTTTTTCAACTTGCCATGATGTTGTGGAAGTGGGCTAAAGATAACGGGTATCTCACTGAGATTTCAGTTGTGGCGCAAGAGGGCGAGCCATCATTTCTTAGCGAGGATTGCTTTGACGATGAGTAGTGAGAAATTGTCGGGAGATCTAAATAAGTACCTACCGTGGGCAATTATTGTTGTCCTTGGAATTTGGATCTATCGCGGCAATTCGTCGTCCGATGTCACGAATCCGTCGATTGAGAAAACGACATCTCAAGTGTTTCCTGCGATGCGTAAGGCATACGCAGAAGTCTTTGCTGAGGCATCGGCCGAGGTAGAGGCTAAGAAAATCGTCACTGATAGGCAACTGCTTGATTTCATCAAGCCAAAGATTGAGGCGGCGCGAAAGGCATCTCAAGCGGACTTCGACAAGGCTTGCGAAGAATCGATCCCTGAATCTTTCGATCAGGTCGAGGCAGAGGTCGCATCTCTGTTGCGGAGGATCTCAAAGTCATGGTAGGTGGCTACGCAATTGAGTTTGAAAACAGATCGCGGCTTCGCGAAACATCAACTCCAGCCGAGTTGTTGTTCACAGGCGATCTCCCAATCAGCGTTGATCCTAGAAAATCACCGCTGTGGAAGGAAGGTTGGCTGCAAACTGAGGATCAGTTTTCCATTGGCGCATGCCAAGGAAACGCACTCACTGAATGCTTAGAAGTGTGTTATCCGATTGCTACGAACGGACTCGTAAAGCAATTTTCACGCATGTATGCCTACATTAGATCGCAGCAGTTCTCTAACATTCGCGGCGATAGCGGCAGCACTCTTGAAGGCGGAACAAAGGCAGCGTTTGAAGGCATATGCACAGAAGCCACCGCGCCGTATCCTCGAGGCTATCCTGGTTGGTCATACATTACTCAGGCGATGAAAGATGAGGCGGTGCATTATCGACTCGAATCGCACACAGAAATAACTTCTGCGGAACATATGCTTGAGTATTTAGGAAGTGGAATTGGCGCGATTCAAATTGGAATCATGTGGGGAAATGAAATGAATCCCGACCAGCATGGTTGCATTCGGTCATTCAATGGCCGCTCTGGTGGTGGTCACAGCGTAGCTTTCGTTGGCTATGTGCCAGATAGCGATGTTGGTCAAAAAAGTTCTCACGGATGGTGGGGATTACTAAAGAACTCATGGGGAACGCGATGGGGCGTAGGCGGATTTGCGTATGTTGATCCAAATGCTATTGATGCTATGATTCGTCATCAATGGAGTAGTTTTTATGGTAGAAGCGATATGAAGACGCCAACACCAAGGCCGTTGCCAGTCGACTTTATCAAGGAATCATTGCTTGGATGAAAGGACATGAAGTCATGATCGCTGGTTTACTATTGTTTTGCTTGTTTATCTCTCCGTTTTCAGACAAAAGCGCACCAAAATTGAGCAAAATCGCTGCAAAAAATGCAGAAAACAGCCAGGTTTTCAGCGATGTTGATGCGGTTATTGTGATGTATTCACGAGACAATTGTCCGCCGTGTTTGCGATGGTGGGATGTTGAACGACCTCGCTGGCAAGCTTTAGGATGGAGAGTTGAAAAAGTAGTCGACAATACATCGTCAAAACTTACTCCGTGGTTCAGAATTAAAGATCGCGATGGCAAAAAGTTTGACGTTCGAGGCTTCCTCGACGGCGAAAAGTTCCGCAAGGCAAAGGAAGGTGCGAAGTGAGCCAAGAATCGTTGTTGGTCATTTTTGGCGGAGCTGTCGTTACCAGCTTGGCCGGATGCGTTGCGTTCCTGTTTGCGTTGTTTCAAAAAGGATACGACGACCTCAAGAAACGCTGCGAGGAATGCGAAGCGGATCGCGAGCAACTGTGGCGTGAACTGGCAAGCATCAAGCTTCGACTCGGAGAAATGGACTAATGGATCTAGGTGTCCTGGCTACAGAAATCGCGAAGCCTGAATATGCAGGCATGACTGACCAGCAAATCGCTGATGCGGTGAATGCAAAAACGGTCAGCGTTCGGCAGCTTGTGCCGACATGGCTCGTCAAACAGCACGGAATTGAGAATGGCTACTATGCCAAAATTAAGATTGCAGCATGCGATACGACCATTCCAGTCGAGATGCGTGGCCTGTGCATTTCGGTGCTCGCCTGGATAGACGATCAGGCTGGCAAGATTCAGTCGCTCGATATGGATCTCGCTTCAACGCATGCGATGGTCGCTGGTTTGATTGCGTCTGGCATCATCAATCAAGCTCAAGCAACATCGCTCGACCAACTTGCCGACCACGATGTTCGATGGGTCGATCACGCTGGACTTGGCGACGTTGGCATTGGATACATCACACTGGCTCGGAGGCAAAGCTAAATGGCCGACGTTAAGGCAAACTACCCAGCAGCAAGCGACATCACAATTACAATTGCTTCACTGGCAACGGACACCAATTTGCTCACTGGCCGCGAGTCAACCGCACTCGACAATTCGTCAAATCTGTATCTGGACTACTTGGTCAGCGGCAAGATCACAACTGGAACATCGCCAACCAATGCACGCTCAATACAAGTGTTTGCAGTAGGCTCTTGGGACGGAACAAACTGGCCTGATGTGTTCGATGGAACAGACTCCGCTGAAACAATCACATCGGCCAATCACAAGGCGGCAATCTGCCGTTTCATCGCTGAAATGGCGACGGATGCGACGAGCGACAGGACATATCATTTTGGGCCGGTGTCTCTCGCTTCAGCGTTCGGTGGCGTAATACCTGTGAAGGTAGTTTTTTTCGTCACACATAACACGGCTGTCAATCTAAACAGCACCGCTGGAAATCATCAGATACGAGTGCAACCGTACTACGAGACGGTGACATAGATGATCAACCGTTACGCTTCACTACGACAAGGCTTGGTCGGTGCATGGTGCCCATCGGCTCAGCGATGCGGCAGTGGTTTTACATTGCCTGATTTGAGCGGCTATGGCAACAATGGAACTCTAACCAATATGGACCCAGGCACGGACTGGGTTGCGAGCGGAAGCGGTTTGGCGTTGGATTTCGATGGGTCGAATGATTATGTAACTACAGGATTGTCTTTTTCTGGAGCTTCTAAACTAATAATCTCAGCATGGATTTTTCGACCTAGTTCAACAAGCAATTTTTATGTCGGATGCGGTGCCGGTGGAAGCTCTGGTCCAAGAGCAAACCTATACATAAACGGATCAACATATTTTTTGACGGCTGACAAAATTGGTGGTTCATCCTACGGCAGCGTCTTATGCTCTCTTACTGGATGGAACAATTTTGTTTACATTTTCGACGGGAGTGGTGTTGATAACGCAACAAGATTAAGTGCATATGTAAACGGGAGTAAGCAAACTTTAACGTACGTTGACACAATACCAGGAACGCTGGGAAACGTTGGCGTATTCGAGATCGGTAGAAGTTTAGGTCAAGGTTTGTACGGTACAGGCCAAGCGGACGACGTTCGCATATACAATCGTGCCCTAACACCAACCGAAATCCAACAACTCTACACCGGCGGTCGCGGCGTTGGATTAGCACCAGAACGAATCAAGCACCGCAGAAAAACAACCGCAGCAGCATTCAATCGCCGTCGTCGTCTCATTTGTGGAGCAAACTGTTAAATGCAACTGATTAAGCAATCCACATCCACAACGATACTCGTCGGCCCAGTTCTCGATTCAACTGGTGCAGCAGTTACGACTGCTGTTGTAGGGGATTTCAAAATCGCAAAAAACGGAACGACCGCAACTCTTTCAGGTGCGACAGTCACGCACGATGCAAACGGTTATTACACAATTGCACTGACTACTGGAAACACAGACACAACTGGAAGACTAACAATCTACAGCGGAAACACGGCTCACAGTATGGCAACGCATCGATATAGCGTGTTACTTGCGAGTGTGTTCGATGCACTTATCACAAATGCAACCAATGCGACAGGCGGGTTGGTCGCTGCGACAGGTGCAATATCTTCCTTGAGTGGAGCCCTTGATGCGACGTCGATCTCTGATGCACTTCTTTCGAGGAACGTATCAAACGTCGAATCTACCTGCCCAGAACACTGCTTGGCAACGATTGTTCTGGCGATGCTAGAACACGCCATCAGCGGTAACACTTTAACGATCAAACGAACCAACGGATCTACCACGCACGTCACCAAAACATTGACGAGTGACGCGGGTGCGGCACCAATCACAGGAGTCCAATAATGGCTGACAACGTAGGATACACTCCTGGTAGTGGGGCGAGCATCGCAGCTGATGACATCGGCGGAAATCTATTTCAGCGAGTGAAATTGATTCACGGCGTTGATGGTACAAATGACGGTGACGTTTCAAGTGCGAATCCGTTTCCAGTAACGGATGCGAGACTTCCTGCTCTCGCGACTACCCATCCACTGTCGAATGCTGCCGGAGTCACAGTACGCCAAGCACCGGCGGAAATCTTTGCCGTAAGTTTTTCGAAAGTTGGATCGGCATTGATGGAAACCGACCAGCTGACGCAGCGTCGGCTTGGTACCGGAGTCGGTGTTTCGCAATCAAGCGGAAACCTCGTCTTGACAACAGGAACGACTGCGAACGCTGAATTTTTAGCGCGTTCTATTAGTTCGTTTCGAGGAGCATTCACCGCAAGATTCAAAACGATTCTTTCTCAGAGAATCGCCAACCAGAACTTTGTCATGCTTCTGGCAGATTCGGTAGGCGAAGGACTTTCATGCACGATTAACAGTGCAACCAGTATCAGCGTTACCAAGACTGATCATGGGTTCACAGCCGACAACGTTGGGCAGTCCATGTATGTCGGTGCGATCAATGGTGCTGCTGGGGTGCCTGGCCGGTATGCGATCGCTAGCATCCCAAACGCGAATACCATCAATTTTACAGTTGCAGGATGGCCTGCATCGGGTTCTTGCACGGTGGATCTGTTCGGATGGAATTACGTGAGAACAGCTTATTCAGGAACGTCTGCAACAAGTGCGTTCGTAGATGCACAGCGCAACGGATGGAACTCTGGCGACACTACAGCAACAATCAACACGACGGCATCACCAGGCCATGTGATACAAATGTATGCTGACACGCGAAATATCAACTGGTCCGATACCTTGGTCGCGTCAAGCACTACTCCGAATGTGACCACTCGAGCGTCAAGGATAGAAGCAATACCGGACGATGAAGTTCCTCTGTACTGGTTCATTTGGCTATACAACGGTTCTGTGGCCCCTGCGTCAACAACGACATGGACGATCGGTTTTGTAGCAGTAGAGGATAATGCCAATGTTCCAGCGTACATCGCAGGAGTTCGGCCGCTGGGATCGCAAGCCGCGTTGCCTGTCGCATTTCCAGCGGCACAGGCCGTGACCGTATCAAGCGGAA
>Ga0315902_10001270_pt1 | contig 40681 bp, 42 predicted proteins | sample LakEriMetagenome_9_FD_203523 | JGI IMG/M metagenome (GOLD analysis project Ga0315902, IMG submission 203523) | Freshwater fungal communities from buoy surface, Lake Erie, Ohio, United States - Buoy 12 MA117 | ecosystem: Environmental > Aquatic > Freshwater > Lake > Lake biofilm | place: USA...
TACATTATTTAAAGACCCATTTTTTCAGGCAGTTGATAGGTTGTTTGAAAATGAAACAAATTTTACCTATCCTAAAACAAAGATTGATAAAACAGAAACCGAGTACAAAATTTTAATTTCAGTTCCTTGTTTAAAAAAAGATGATCTTAAGATTACTGTTAAAGACAGTACATTGAAGATTACATTTGAAAAAGAAGGTGGATCTACTTTTGTTGGTAATTTCACAAAGACCTACACATTACCAGATGAAATTAATGAAAATCAAATCGAAGGAAAGGTTGAAAATGGTGTATTAGAATTATTACTACCATTATCAAAGAAAAAATCTTTGGAAAAACTAATTTCTCTTAATTAAATTAAAACCCCGAACTTTTTCGGGGTTTTTTAATATTTATAATAAAAATTATTTATGAAAAATTTTTATGAAAAAATAAGTGAAACAGAAAGAGTAAGAATTCTTGAAATGCACAAAAAAGCATCAAATAAACATTATTTAAAAGAAGACCAATTACCACCATCTGACTGGGCTAATGTTGTGACTCAATTTAAAGAAGAAACAAAAGGGATTGAAGATGTAAATAATAAAAAGTTTCAATGTAAAGATGAAGGGGGTAATGTATTGTATACAGTTGAAAATACATCGTCAGATCAGGGCTCACCAAATAACCTTTCCGATGCTACCGCTACTATATATTTAACAGATAAAATGAAAACACATATAAAGAATAATATGAGTATATTGCAGACAGTACAAAAGACTTATCCATTTACTTTTGATTTAAAAAAAATAGATGAAGCTGATTCGAACACAAAAATTATAATAAGTGTACCAATTGATCAATTTGGTGTTAGACATGGTGCCGGACAATCAAGTGTTGCTGAACAATTTAAAACGTTTTTACTTAATGCCAATTTAGGTATTGGATTCTAATATTTAGGATATAAAATTAAAAAAACCCCTAAAGTTAGGGGTTTTTTATTTCCAATATATTTCGTATATTATAATAAAAATATTATTATGGGAATTATATCAGAAAAAATCGAAGGTAAAGTTATCAGTATTGAAATAAACTCATCCAATTTAAAATCGGCTTCATATAATACAGAAAATGAAGATCTTATGATAACTTTCAATAATGGAGGTATTTATGAGTATAATAAAGTACCTTGGGAAGTTTTCACTAAATTAAGATTGGCAGAATCTCAAGGAAAATATTTTAACGCAAATATTGCGAAGAATTATAAATACAAAAAAGTAAAATGAGTTTGTTTGAAGAACTAATAGAAGATAAAGAATTAGATAAAAAGATCATAAAATCTTTTAAATCAAAACCAATATTATGTCCTTCTATTTTCAAAAAAAATAATGGTGATTATAAAATACATGAAGATATTAGAAAAAAATTACTTGAAATATCTAATGAATATCTTGATTTTATTGATGTCGAATTTTTTGTTCACGATGTTGTTCTAACGGGATCTTTATCAAATTATAATTGGTCCGAATTTTCAGATGTTGATTTACATATTATTATTGATATGGATGAATTTGATAATAAAAAAAATTCAGATTCTACTATTTTACATAAAATAATTGAAGATTTTTTTGATTCAAAAGAAAAAGTTTGGAAATCAAAACATAATATAAAAATAAAAGGTTTTGATTTGGAAATATATATTCAAGATTTACATCAAGATCACGTATCTTCTGGTGTTTATTCTATTCTTAATAATAAATGGGTTATAAAACCAGAAAAAACAAATCCTAACATCGATGATAACAAAATCATTCAAAAAGGTGAAGAATATGGTAAACAAATAGACGATTTGATAGATAAATTAAGTCAAAATAAAGATATTAGTGACGATACTTCTAAATTATATAAAAAAATAAAAAATTTTAGACAAAGTGGTTTAGAATCAGGTGGCGAGTATTCTTATGAAAATTTAACATTTAAACTTTTAAGAAGAAATGGATATATTGAAAAATTATTGAACTTGAAAAGTAAGATAATAGATAAAAAATTATCTATAACAGAACAATAAACAATAATTTTTTACATATATCCTTGTATTTATAGGATAAGAATAATCATTATTTTAAAAAATTAACATGGGAGATTTAAAACCATTGGGTAGTGAAAAGTTAAAAGGTGACGACAAATTAAAAAGAATCCTTGAATTAACTTATTATAATAACCCTCAAAAATCAACAGTAAACAATAAAAAAGCAGAAATAGTAAAAGAATCTTTTAACGGTGTTTTTGGTATCGTTAAAGAAAAAGACGGATACTATATAAAGAAAGGTTTAAATGAAAATTCACTAGATTATATTGGTGGGTTATTCATGAAAAACAAAAATAAATTTTCTTCATATGCTGAAGCGTTAAAAAGATTAGATTTACTTGTTGGTCAAGAAAATTTACAGGAGGCTAAAAAATATATTTTAAAACCCAAAAAAGAAGAATCGGGTGATGATATGGGGTCAACTCCACCTCCACCATCTACTGATGATATGGGTTCAACCCCACCTCCCCCACCTCCTCCATCTACTGATGATATGGGATCTGATATGCCAGCACCCCCATCTACTGATGATATGGGATCTGATATGCCAGCACCCCCATCTACTGATGATATGGGATCTGATGTACCTCCTCCTCCATCTACTGATGATATGGGATCTGAATCTGGTGAAAAAGAAAGTAAGAGATCTGATTATATGTCAGATATACAAAAATTTTCAGGTAAATTAGGACAAGAATTAAGAGATCAAAGAGAAAAATTAGAAAGTGATGATATAAAATATGTTTTAAATATGGTTATATCTGCTGTAAATTTGGATTCATTAGAAGATGAGGATATTGAAGAAGTACGTGAAAAATTTGATAGGGATAATGAAGAAGACACTTCCAGTGAAACACCAAAAAGTGATAAAGAAAAAACTCCTGAAGTAAGTGATAGTGACGAATCTAATGAAACAAAATCCACAGAAGATGATCTAAATGAAACTATGGATAAATTAAATGATTTTATTAAATCACCAGTAGTGGGTGATGATGAAAATAATGAATATGATTTTACAGAAGATTTAGGTGATTTAGAAAAATATAATGATTTAGGTGATATTAGTGAAAAAGAATTAGATCTTGATGAAATGCAAGATGAAATAAATAAAAGAATTGGTGAAACATTACGTAAATATTTTGAATAAAAATGTTACTAATATATGTTAATGAAATTGGTGAAGATTACAAAGGTCAAAAACAGTATGAATTTATTTTTAGTAAATCTACTGAGCTTGATAATGATGAGTGGTTTGTAATTCCAGCCTCAATTTCCACTAATTCTAAATCACCAGATGTTGAATATATTGATTTGATTGGTTTATTAAAAAATAGTGATATAGAATTAGATCTTGTTCAAAACTCCGATTATTTCGGAGTTATTGATGCTGTTGACGGTGTAATTTCCTTGGCTTGGGAAAAATTTAATCCAGATACCGATAATAACAGATTAACATTTAAATTTGGTGAAAATTTAGATAGTGTAACTAAAAAATTAAAAGAAAGAGGTTATCAATTAATAAATGAAGAAATTAAATTTAAAACAATATGACAAGAAGTGATATGGTAAAAAGACTTGTAAAAGAAGGTCTTACCACGAAAACATTGGTTAATTTTAATGATAGACAACTCAAAGATCTATGTGAAAGAATGTTAGGTGAAGCGGCAATACCACTACCAGCAAAACAATCTTGGAGAATTGATGGCATCGGTGATTTACCAGGAAGTCCGAAGGGTTACACAATTAGTCAAAATCCGACTGATAAAACTATAACTGCGGTTAAAAAGGAATCCGAAATGAAAGAAGAAAAGAAAAAACCAACAGAAAAACAATTATCCGCTTTAGATAAAAATAAAAACAAAAAAATCGACAAACAAGATTTTGAATTGTTAAGAAAAGGTAAAAAATCCGAAGTTAAAGAATCTGAAAAATGGATTCAAAAAGCAATTGACCCATCTAAAAAAGGATCTTTGAAAAAGGCTCTTGGTGTTAAAAAAGATGAAAAAATACCTGCCGAAAAATTAAAATCAGCATCTAAAAAAGGTGGTAAATTAGGTCAAAGAGCTAGATTGGCCATGACATTAAAAAAATTAAAAGAACATAGTGAAACAAAAAATTGGGTTGAAAAATTGGTAGAAAATAATTATCATCCGGTAACAACAAAAAATGAAATAATGGAAATTATTAAAATAAAATTACATGAACAACCTCAACCTGGTATCGCAGAACCTGAAGTTTTACCTGATGTTGATGATCCACGTGTAGAACCTGACGACGATCCATTTAGTGACCCATTTGATGAACCAGGTCCTGTAGGTGACCCTCAACCAAAAATGAAAAAAAGAGGTGATGATTTACCTGATTTTTTAAAAAGTTATAATATTTTAGGATTATAAAAAAAAATATAAAATGTCAAATAAAAAAAAGATTAATAAGTATCAAACAAATGAAGATATGCAATTCGATGGTCCAAGTAGACCTGACCCAAGTGTAGAAAGAAGTCTTTCAACAAGAGATACATCATTTAAAAAAGTTGATTTTCCAGATACAGGAGAAGGATATTCAAATTATGAAGAATTATTAGCGAGCGATCAATATAAAAATGCGTTAAATAAATTATCTGAATTTACTGGTGTTAGTGATATTGGTGTTGGTACATCTGAAACATATGGTCAATTATCTATGAGGGCTTTTGGTATGTTGTCTGAACTTATTAGGGCCGAAACAGGAAAAGAGGGGACGTTAATTAAATTGTGTGAAAGAATGATGGTAAATATGTTTCCTGAATTAATAAAGAGAAATAGAAATGGTGAACCAGTTTTAGATCAAGAAGGTAAACCAATGTTAAAAGTACAATTTGATTTTAAATTTAAAAGAGAAGGATCAAGTTTTCAAAAACCAAAGAATAAACAAGAATTAGAACAAAAAGAAGAAGAATTAACAAATGATTTTAATGATGGTGATTTAGATTTAGAAAGGGCGAAAAGACGTTTGGCAAATGCCTTAACTCAAGGATCATCAATTGATGCCACATACGCCTTTAAAAAATTTGAAAATATTGTAACAAAAGTTATTGGTGTACCAAATGTTGTAGAAAAATATGGTTTTCTTGTTTCAACAATGATGTTAGGATATTGGCAATATGATGAAAGTATGTTATCATCAGCAAGTAGTTCAGGTAAAGGTGCTGCGGGTAAAACAAGAGTTGATACATCTACAAATCCACCAACAATACATGCTGAGGCGGTTGTTTTTCCATTTTTAATACATGAGGCTGTTAAAGGAATTATGGAATATTTGGCAATCCCTAAATCAAGTAGTTTTAAAAGTGGTAGAGATATCGAACTATATAAATCAGCAAGAGAGTTAGAGGATCAAGTTATTCATGAAATATGGGATATTAGATTAGGTCCCGCAATTTGGAGAAAATTAATTAAACAATTTCCTAGATCTTTAGAAAATAATGTAAGAAAAAGATTTTTTGAAAAAAGACTTCAAACATATATCTACGTTAATATTCTAAATTTAGAGAGAAAAGAATTTTTACTTTTATTTAAAGAAATAATGGGAGAAACCGAAGATGGTAAGCGATTGTTGGGTGCAATGTTTTATGATATTTCAGGTAAATTAAAAGGTGATGAAGTTACAAAATCAACATCATATTTTAGAAAAGAAATGGATGAATTTATGAAAAAACACGGTAATGATGACTCGACTGATGATGATATAAGTGATTTCTTATCACAAATGGGTATAAGACTTAATTAATATAAAGGGAGGTTTTACCTCCCTTTTTTAATATTTATATATAAGATGAATTCAAAAATAGAACAATTAAAAGAGTACGCTAAGATCATAAAAGACGCCCCATATGCATTAAAAACATATTTGACGACTTATGATAATACTCAAAAAAAGTTTGTACCATTAGAATTGTTTCCTGATCAAGTTCAATTGATTAAGGATTACGAAACTTATAATGAAAATATTACAAGAAAATATAGACAGGCGGGTGTTTCAACAGTAACTGCCGCTTGGATATCAAAAAAACTTCAAACCGCAAAACCTGAAAATCCTGAAAGAGTTTTGATTATTGCTAACAAAAGAGACACCGCAATTGAAATGGCCAATAAAGTTAGACACTTTTTAGATCAATGGCCAGAATGGATTAATGTGGGGTTCCATCCCGATAAAAACTCAGAAAGTAGATTTAGATTAAATAATGGATGTGAGGTTAAAGCAGTTGCAACATCTGCCGATGCGTTACGTGGTTACACACCTACGATACTTGTGTTTGATGAGGCGGCATATATTGAGGCGGGTGAAGATTTTTGGGCGGCATCAATGGCGTCATTATCTACGGGTGGTAAGATTATTCTTATTTCAACACCAAATGGTTACGATCCGATTTATTATGGTGTATATGACCAATCATTACGTGGAATAAATGATTTTCACATTACCGATTTAAGATGGTTCAAGGATCCAAGATATACAAAAGATTTACGTTGGGTTAAATGTAGTGACATTGTTCATTATATGTTAAATAGAGAACAATATGACGACGATGAAGTTGTTATGTATGATTTTGATATTGAAAAATATCAAGAATATGAAGAACAGGGGTACAAACCATTTTCTTCTTGGTTTGAAGGAATGTCAAAGAAATTCAAATATGATAAACGTAAAATAGCACAGGAATTAGAATGTGACTTTTTAGGTTCAGGTGATGGTGTGATTCCTAACGATGTTCAAGAGAGTATTGCGAAGAACATGATTAGACAACCTAATGAAAAATACATGCAGGGTACTCTTTGGCAGTGGAAAGAACCAATAGAAGGACATAGATATATTATGGGTGTGGACGTTAGTAGAGGTGATAGTGAAGATTTTTCTTCAATCAATGTTATTGATTTTGATGATAGAGAACAAGTAATGGAATATATAGGTAAAATACCTCCAGATGATTTAGCGTCAGTAGTTTATAAATGGGGTATTCTTTATGGTAATGCCTTTGTGGTTGTCGATATAACCGGTGGTATGGGAGTCGCCACATCAAGAAAATTACAAGAATTAAACTATAAAAACATTTATATCGACGGTATTAATACACAAAATATTTGGGAATATAATAAAAAAGCAATGGAAAAAATCCCAGGTATTAATTTCAACAATAAAAGAACTCAGATTGTCGCATCATTTGAAGAACAATTAAGAAAAGGTTTTATAGTTAGATCAAATAGATTGTTAAACGAATTAAACACATTTGTTTATATAAACGGTAGACCAGATCATATGAAAGGTTCACATGATGATTCAATTATGAGTTTGTCTATGGCGTTATATGCTGGTGAAATTTGTTTCAATCAATTACAAAGAGCGGATTCTGTTAATAAAGCAATGTTGGAATCTTGGGTTTCATCTGAAAGAACATATGAAGTGAAGAAAACATTCTATTCTTATGGAACATCTTTAGACCCAATAGGTTCTCTAGCAATTGATGATAATTTTTATCATATGGACAACAATAGTAATTTACCAAAAGACGCATATAAAGAATATTCTTGGTTATTTAATAAAAGAAAATAACCTTTAATATCACTAAAAAAAAATATATTTTTATACAAAAGTATTTATAAATTATGGCAGATAGTAATTTAACAGTTTTTCAGAAATTAACTAAAATGTTTGGATTTGTTGGTCAAGAACCACCTAAACAAACAAATCCATCGTTTAATTTTTCTAAAGATGAATTATTAAAAACGAACAGTAAAGAAGAATATGAAAACGCTTTGTTGCAATCACAACAAAGTCAATATATTGCGGATAAATGGGCTAAATTAGATCAATCATTATACAACCAATCTGTTTATTATGAACCAAATAGATTAGCAGCATATTATGATTATGAATCTATGGAATTTACACCAGAAATATCAGCGGCTCTTGACATTTACGCTGAAGAAGCAACAACACCATCTGAAAAAGGTGAAATATTAACAATATATTCTGAATCAGATAGGGTAAAATCAATACTTGAAGATCTTTTTAACAATAAATTAGATATATCAACAAATTTACAAATGTGGACAAGAGGTGTTTGTAAATATGGTGATGATTTTGTTTATTTAAAAATAGATGAAAAAAAAGGAGTTCTTGGTTGTCAACAATTACCTAATATTGAAATTGAGAGAATTGAAGGTGCGGCATCAAAAACACCAAATCAAAAAGATATTAAGATACCAACTAGAGAATTGAGATTTCAATGGAAAAATAAAGATTTAGAATTTCAATCTTGGGAAATTGCTCACTTTAGGTTGTTGGGTGATGATAGAAAATTACCATATGGTACATCAATGTTAGATAAAATAAGAAGAATATGGAAACAACTTTTATTGGCTGAAGATGCGATGTTAATTTATAGAACAACAAGAGCACCTGAAAGACGTGTTTTTAAAATTTTTGTTGGTAATATGGACGATAAGGATATTGAAGCATATGTACAAAGAGTTGCCAATAAATTTAAAAGACAAGGTGTTGCAGATCCAAAAAATGGTCAAGTTGATATGAGATACAATCAAATGGCGGTTGATCAAGATTATTTTATACCTGTTCGTGATCCTTCAGCGGCAATGCCGATTGAAACTTTGGCAGGTGCTCAAAATTTAGGTGAGATTGCCGATATTGAATATATTCAAAAGAAAATGTTGGCAGCATTAAGGATACCAAAAGCATTTTTAGGTTTTGAGGAAGTTGTTGGTGACGGTAAAAATTTGGCGTTAATGGATATTCGTTTTGCTAGAACAATCAATAGAATACAAAAATCATTAATTCAAGAATTAAATAAAATAGCTCTAATACATTTATATATTTTAGGAATGGAAGATGATTTGGATAATTTTGAATTATCATTGACTAATCCATCTTCACAATCAGAATTATTAAAGATAGAACAATGGAAAGAAAAAATAACATTATATAAAGACGCAACATCTGATCAATCTCAAATAGGTATTTTACCTGTTTCACACACTTGGGCTAAAAAGACTATATTAGGTTTTAGTGATAGTGAAGTTGTTCTTGACTTAGAACAACAACGACTTGAAAGAGCAATTGGATTTGAATTGACTAATACACAAAATATTATTAAACGTTCAGGGGTATTTGATGAAGTTGATAAGAAATATGGTATACCTGAAGAAGAAAGGAAGAAATTAGAAGGTGCAGGTGGTGGATCTACAGAACAGCCTGGAGGTGGAATGGGTGGTGGAATGACAGGTGGAATGGGTGGAGGATCTTCTACAACATCTAGTGCAGGTTCTGAACCATCGGCACCACCTTTGAGTGAAAGTGTAAATGATAGTAAAAAAAGTAAAATTTTAAGTATGTTGGGTGATGAAAAAATGGAATTAAATGATTTATTTAATTTTAATAAGGCTCAACGTAATATTTATGAAATAGAAAATAAAATAAAAGATATTTTAAACGATTAAAAAATGATAAATTTTGGAAAAATAAAGACTAGTATTTTAGAAAATTTAGCTATGTCTTATCTAAAAAAAGATAATAAAAAGATAAAAAATATTTTAGGTTTAATAACCAAAAATAAAGACATAAAAGATCTATATCTTCTATATGAAGACATTGAAAATAAAAACATAGAAGATGAAGAAACGGCGAAAAAATATGTTGAAGAGCTTTCATCTTTGTTAAAAGATAAAAACAAAGATTTGGAGGGAATTATGGATGAATTAGAAAATAGTATAGATGATAATATTCAAATAAATGAAAATGAAATTTACAAAATATTGGATTTACTATCTGAGGAAGACAATTTATTAAATTTAGATAAAAAAATATTAGCAAAAAAAAATTTGACGAATCATCTATTGAGGAAAAAAGAAAAACAAGAAGATGTTAATTCGCCAAAAATAGTTAATGAAAATATGTTGTTTGCGGTATTGTCTAATAATTTTAATAACACTTTTCAAAGTTCATTAAGTGAAAGTGAACAAAAAGAGTTTAAAGAAATTATGATGATAAAAGAAGATGAATTAAAAATAAAAGTTAAAGATTTAAAAGAAAATATATTTTTTAAAATAGATTCAATTATTTCCGAATCGGGAAATAATTTAGAATTAATAACTAAATTAAATGATGTGAAAAAAGAAGTGAGGGGAATGAAAAATTCAAAACATAGTTATTATAAACTTAAAGAATTAAAAAATGGTCTTTAATCAAGACCATTTTTTATTTTATTAGTATATATTGTTTTTAATTTCCTATTTCTTTTATCCACGGAAGGTTTAGTGTATTCTTTTCTATTTCTAAGTTCTTGGACTAATTTAGTTTTCTGTAATTTACTTTTTAATATTTTTAGTCCGCTCTCTAAATTTTTTTCTTTATTTACATCAATTATTATCATATAGAATATAAGTATTTTATTTTTTTTAAAAAATTTGTAATTGTGGATAATTTTATTTATATTTTCTTTACACCATAAAATATTTTTAATATGTAAAAAAATAATGAAAACAGGAAAATTTATTCCATTAGGTAATCACAGTGATATAAAAATTGGTTATGGTACTGTTGATTTTAAAAACCTAAAAACAGTTTATTTAAAATTAAATTCTTGGTTACAACCCACAAATTTAGATGAAAATTTTGATAGTATAATAGTTAAAACAAGAAGAGAAATAAAAAATCTATTATACGAATTAAATGACACGAAATTTAAAAAACAATCAATAGTTGATTTGGATATTAGAACTAAAGGTATCAAAAAAGAAAAAAGATCTTTTATGAATTTAGAGATAACATTATTCGTAAATAATCAATTCGATATTAGATCAAAAGATACTAAAAAAAATATAAACAACATAATAATTAAAATTATTGATGATTGTTTAGATAATAAAAATCTTTTCAATTTTTACAAAACGAAAAAATAACTACAATATCGATGTATTTATAGTATAAAAACTATAAATGAAGATTTTAGGACCCAAAGAAATCGGACATGGTATTTTAATTGAATACGATGCCGGACATATTTCACCGGAAGAAAATAAAAGAATAATTTCAGAAATGAAGGATATGGACTTCTCTCAAGACCTTATCCTTTATGCTGTTTTACAAAAATTTGATACCCCAAATAAAAATGGTAGAATATATCCTGAAAATATATTAAAAAGAGAAAACGAAAAATACCAATCAATTATTAAAAAAGGTGGGGCATTAAATGAATTAAATCACCCATCTTCTTCTCTTATAGATTTAGATAGAGTATCACATTCAATTCTTGAGACATGGTGGGAGGGTAAAGTATTAATGGGTAAAATTAAATTATTTACATCTCCTGGTTGGAAAAAAATGGGTATAGTAAGTACTAAAGGTGATCAGGCAGCAATGTTAATTATGAATGGTGCAACTTTAGGTATCTCCTCAAGAGGTGTTGGTTCCTTAAAAAATATTAAAGGTCAAAATATTGTACAAGAAGATTTTGAACTTGTTTGTTTTGATTTAGTGTCGTCACCATCAACACCAGGTGCATATGTTTTTAAAGATCTAAATGACAGGGAAAGGTATCAAGAATCTATTGATGAAAAACCAATAGTTGATGATAGAATGAAGAGATTAATGGGAAAGTTAGACACATTTCTATCAAAATAATATTTTTTATTGATTCTAATATAAAAAAGCAAATTTTTTTATAAAATCAAAGTATTTATATAAAAATAAAATTCACAAATGACAGAAAAATCAATTTTAGAACAAGCGTTGCTTCAAGTTCAAAATCTTGAAGAGGCAGTAAAAACAAATGCAAAAGGTATACTTGCTTCAACTATGAAGGAAGAACTAAGTGAATTACTTAAAGAAAGTAAAAAAGAAGAAAAAGAGGAAAAGGTTGGTAAAAAACAATCTGAACCTAAAGGTAAAAAAACCAAAGAAGAAGAAAAAGATGTAACAGATGATGAATCTGATGATGACTTCGATGATAAACCATCTAAGGATATTGATTCAAAAGATGAAGACGATGATTCAAATGAAGATGACGATTACTCAACTGAGGATGATGATGATTCAACTGAAAATGATGATGATTCAACTGAGGACGATGAATATGTCCCAACAGATGATAATAGTTATTCGACAGATGATGACACATCAGTAGATTACAATTCTATGGCCCATAATTCTGATCAAAATGTTATGGACATGACAAAAGCATCTAATTCTGAAGTTCTTAAAGTTTTTAAAGCTATGAAACCAGAAGATGGTATTATGGTTAAAAAAGATGATGATGAACTAGATTTAGAAATTGATGGTGATGAATACATAATTAAACTTGATGGTGAAGAATCTGGTGAATTTAGTGAGAGTGATTATGGTCAATCAAATTATATGTCAGAATTTACTGAAGATGATGACAATGATCATAATTATATGTCAGAATTTACTGAAGAAGAACTTCCAAATGAAAACATGTACGAAATAGAATTAGGAGATGAAGATTTTCCAACTGATGAACTTCCAACTGATGAACTTCCAACTGATGACGATGAATATTTTCCAAATGATGATGAAGATTTTCCTCCTTTAGCTGGTAAAAATTCAGGTAAAGAATGGGGCGATGAACCTACATCTGATATGTCAAATGGAGATGTTGACGAAGATATCTATGAAATAGAATTAGAAGACGGTCAATCATCTGAAGAAGGTAAAATCGAAGCTACTGAAGCTGCTAGAACTAAATCAAATCCTCATGGTAATAAAGGTGGTTTAAACAGATCAGGTTTACCAAGTAAGAAAAAATATAAAGCAGGTTCTGGTGTTTTTGGTATTAACGAAGAAGTATCTAAGTTAAGAAAACAAAATACCGAATACAAAAAAGCTTTAGTTCTTTTTAAAGAAAAATTAAATGAAGTAGCAGTTTTCAATGCGAACTTGGCATATGCCACACGTTTATTTACTGAACATTCTACAACAAAACAAGAGAAATTGAATATTTTGAAGAGATTTGATTCAGTTTCCACTATGAATGAGTCTAAAAACTTATTTACATCAATTAAATCTGAACTCGAACATAAAAAACCAGTTACCGAGTCAGTTGTTAATAAAATTTCTTCAACACCATCAACATCTTCTTCAGAGGTATTATCAGAATCAAAAGCATATGAGAATCCTCAATTTAAAAGAATGAAAGATTTGATGAACAAAATAAAATAAACTAAAAAAATAAAACAAAACAAAAATGGGAGCATTATTAGAATCAGGTATGGTTGGTAACATAGGTCTTAAGCACCTTCGTGTTATCAAAGAAGATACCATCAGAAAATGGGATGACTTAGGCTTTTTAGAAGGTCTTGACGGTCACCAAAGAGATAACATCGCACAATTGTATGAAAACCAAGCTTCATACTTAATCAACGAAGCTGCGGTTGCAGATGCATCAGGTTCTTTCGAAACTGTTGTATTCCCAATCATCAGACGTGTATTCTCTAAATTATTAGCTAACGACATCGTGTCTGTACAAGCTATGAACTTACCAATTGGTAAATTATTCTATTTCATTCCTAAAATTCAGGATAGAGATGTGAATAACGCACATTATTCTCCATACGGATACCCAAGTCCATCAACTGATTCAGGTGAAGGATATGGTACCGGAGTAAACCTTTACGATCGTTTCTACGAAAGTGGTGACGGTAATAGTCCTGAAACAGGTCTTTTCGATTATTCAAAAGGAAGATTCAGCGCAATAACAATGAACGCTGCTAGCGTTGTTAATTTCAGTAACGGTGTGGCTACAGCTGTAAGTCCATTAAGTTCATTAAATAGTCAAAGTGTTAGTTCTTTGATCCTTACATTCACAGGATTTGCTAAAGATGGTCAAGGTAAACTTATCGGACCTAACGGTCAGATTATGGATACTGAAGAATTTTTAGCATCTGCTGAAGTTAAATTCAGTGGTGTTTCTAAGAACTTCAATGTTGTTACTCAGAAATACGGTAAAGGTATCGTTGAGTATGGTCAGAAGTCAACAGCTACTTTCCCTACTTCAATGGGTGGTACATCTAAATACAATGACATTTGTGATGAAACAGGTACAATTTACATTCAGGTAGATTTACAGAACTATTCTTCTGTTTCTGGTTATTCTAACACAACACTTAACAGTACATTTGCTCTTGCTGACTTCGTTTTACACTTCAGAGTGTATGAAACATTAGAATTCGAAGACCAAATCGGTGAAGTTTCTTTCGATCTTCAATCTGTAACAGTTTCTGTTACTGAAAGAAAGTTGAGAGCAACTTGGTCTCCTGAATTGGCTCAAGACGTAAGTGCATTCCACAACATCGATGCTGAAGCTGAGTTAACAGCATTGTTATCTGAGCAAATCGCGGCTGAAGTTGATCGTGAAATCTTACGTGACCTTAGAAAAGGTGCGGCTTGGACAGCTAAATGGGACTATAACGAATGGAAATATGGTGGAACTGGTGGTGCAACTCTTCAAGGTTACACTCAGAAAGATTGGAACCAAACTTTGGTTACCAAAATCAACCAAATTTCTGCTCAAATTCACAAGACTACTTTGAGAGGTGGTGCTAACTGGATCGTTGTTTCTTCAGAAGTTTCTGCGGTATTCGATGATTTAGAGTATTTCCACGTTTCAAACGCAGCTCCTGAGCAAGATCAATATAACATGGGTATCGAGAAAATCGGTTCACTTGCTGGACGTTACCAAGTTTACCGTGATCCTTACTTCCCGGCTAACAAAGTGTTGATTGGTCATAAAGGTAAATCATTATTGGATGCTGGTTACATCTACGCTCCATATGTACCTTTACAATTGACTCCAACAATGTATAATCCGTTCACAATGACACCTATCAAAGGTATCATGACAAGATACGCGAAGAAAATGGTTAACAACCGTTACTTCGGTACTATCACTGTAAACGGTATCACTACATTCAGTTTGGATACATTAAGATAATCTTAATTGATGTCGATAAAAAAAACCCTCGAGAAATCGGGGGTTTTTTGTTTACATAATCCCATTAAAATCTTATTTTAATTAAAATATATTATATGAATACAATTAAATGGAATTCAACAAGAACAGGGTTTACTTTAACTTATAGTAATGGTTTAAAAGAAACATATACAGATAAACCTGTTTCAACTACAAATTACGTAAAAATAAACGATAAAACATATTGGTTACTTAAAGTAAATTAATTTTTTGTTTCACAAATTATTTGTTATTTTTAACAAATGAGTGAAATAATAAGGTGTACTAAATGTAATGAAATTTTAGACTCAAAAAAAATTATTTGGTTGGAATTAAGTAACACCGATGGTAATTTTTATAAAGAAATACCATCAAATCACATATCTCAAGGAGGGTTTCCTTTTGGTCTTAAATGTTCTAAAAACGTATTAAAAGATGGGTCAAAAAGAAGTTGAGTACGAATCTTTAAGATTGGATGTCCTTCAAAATTTAATTGAATTACGTTCGATCCCGTACAAAATTTATAAGAAAGAAAATGATACCAAAAATAGTATCATTCAATTACTTAAACAAGATGATGAAGGTAAATTCATTTTTGAAACAACCTATGAAAAATCTGATGGGGGATATATTATTGGTGTTGATTTAAGGAATAAAAAACATATGACAGAAATCAATAAATTAATAGAAAAAAAAGAGGCAAGAAGATTGGATCGATACTCAGATAATAGATTACAATATTGGTCCACCCAAAAATTGATTTAATTAATTTTCGTCAAATTTTTGACCTGTAGTACTTGATGAACCAGTAGTTAAATTTTCTAAAGGAGTTGCTTTGGTTCCTGGAAATTTCTTATCCGCCCATTTATTAAATTCATCCCAAAATTTAGTAGAATATTCGTCTTTTTTAAATGTTGTGGAATTTTCGTTCTTTTTAATTATTTTATTTAATTCATCTGCTTTTTTCATTGTGGATTGATCTCTATATGTTTGTAATACTTCTACGTTTGATTTTGGTTCTCCTTCACCTTCGAAATTTTTCATATCACCAGGATTAGCACTTTCCCCAATTCCTTCTAAAAAACTAATAAGTTCTGTTGTTAACTTTACAGATTGTTGAACAAATTGAAGTAATCCATTCAATCTTTGTTCCATTTCATCTGCAGCTGCGTTATCATTTTTTTTTCTTAATTGTTCAATTTTTCTTCTTATTTTAACATCCACTCTATCATTAAATAAACTACTCAAATCATTATTAAAATCACCTAATGATTTTATTAAAATATTGGATCTGGTTTTAAGTCTTTGCCATCCCGCATTAAATGACGGATTATTAACGAAACCACCAGAACTGAATGTCTTACCCATATTCTGAGCATAAGATTTAAATCTAGCCGCAGTCCCCGCAACTTTTGCTCTAAAATTATTTAATATATCGGATTCTTGTATATTATTTTTTTCTTCTTCTAATAATTTATTTAAAATAATATTTTTTAATTCATTTTCTGTAATTCTTTTTTTCATGATACTTTTTATATAAATATTTTAATTTTTAATAAATTTCTTAGTTTTAACAATTAAACCCTCATTACCTTTAATTATTATATGATAAACACATTTTTTTTAGTTAATTGATTACCATGTTCTACACGCCCAATATCTTGGTTTCCAACGAGGCCCTGGATTGTCACAATTATGTCTTGCTCTAAATGATTTTCTTCTTTCAGGGTTATTCTTTTTAATAACCATTCTTTTTCCTTTTGCAGATTTACCACCGAAACCAAAGTTTACCTTAACAACTTTTCCTTTATCGTTCTTAACATAAACTTTAAACTTTTTAATGTCCCCTTGCATAATTTTACCTAACTGAACTTTACGTCCTTGGTATTCTGCTTCATTTAATAAATCATCAGGGATGAAATCAGTTTCTTCAACCGAACCAAATTCATCTTCATAGATGATGCCTTTAAATTTATTTAATTCTTCTAAAATTAAATTGGTTAATCTATTGATGTGATTTTCTTTGAAATGTGTCATAGTTGGTTTATTACCTTTACCTGGTTTTGGATCCTTTTTCTCGGCTCTTCTTTTTTGTGATGTCATTGATTTCTTTTCTTCTTTAGAATATGACCCAGCGGTTTTTGGTGTGTCTTTTGATATTTTCTTTAATGGTCTACATTTTGGATACCCTTTATCTGTTGCTTCTTTTCTTCCACATGGTGGATGTTTACCACCAACTTTTTTACTAACATCAACCCACTTTTCCTTAAACCATCTTCTTAAATCTTCTCTTAAAACCTCACCGGATTTAATACATTCTTCTATGTATTCTTTATCTTCTTTTGATACTACTATTCCTAATTTTTCATTATTATGACCACACTGATGACATATGTATGGATCCTCACCCCCCGTACTTAAAGGCCAATGATGTCCACATACACATTTTATTTCTTGACTCATTTTAATTATTTTTTGGTTTTTCTCCAACCACCACCATGTTCTTTATACCATTTGGCCGCCCAACCATTTGCATAAGCACTTGGGTAGACTTTAAATTTTGATTTAGCTTTCGATTTAGCTTGTGCCCATAATTTTGGATTTGTTGGTTTGTTTTTTGACTCATCAATTTGAGATTCTTCATTTAAACTAAAAGTAGACAAATCTGCTTTAAAGTTACCAACATTTTTTTCCATTTCTTTTGTTTTATTCATAAAAAAATCGAATATTTGATCCATATTGGTTTTAGCTTCAGATACGTGATCATCTGCCCAATCATGTCCATCTTGTATTATTGAATCCAAAACTTGTGGGTCCATTTTTAATAATGCCTCACATTGTCTTTTTATTTGTTCAAGATTACTAAAAAACATATAGTTTTCTTGTGATTGATTTTCAGAAATCAATCTTAATTGTTTTAATATTTTTTGGTTCAAATTTTTCATATCTATAAATATTTTTTTTTATTAAAAATACCTAATACCTAAAAAATAATTAGGAACTGTTTTATTTTGTGGACCATATGATCCGTTATACATATTAAAAAGATATGCAGTTTGTGTATCTATTTCACTTGATGTCCATCTAAGTCCGTATCTATTTATCACATTATTTACACTATATATTTGTATCATTTCGTCTAGTGTTGGTAATTTCCAATCAGTATATCCGTTTGTATTATCGTTTGTTACGTAATAAACACAAGTATTTGTTAGACTGGTTAGTCCTGTTACCATTATATTTGTATTCACATCAGCATCACCGATGTCTGTTGACGTGGCACCTAAAAATAGTCCACCATGTCCCCAAACACCAGTATTCAACATAGAGCTCCATGTTGTTACCATATTTACCACAAATCCATGTTCACCTGTTTGATCTAGATAGGCTATTTTACCTCCAGCGTAATTTTGACCGATAGATAATTGTCCATTTCCACCACCATTATTACCCCCACCACCATTATTACCCCCACCACCATTATTACCTCCGATCGTTGTGGTTAAGTTATTACTTATTTTTTCAGATACAATTTCAAAATTTATAATATCTTTATAAAAAATTTCTTCTGTGTGTGTTTTACCTTTTATTTCTAAAAAGTATTCTCTAGGTATTAAAATAGATGTATCTAAAAAGAATGAATTTTCATTTGTTCTATCTAATTTTGTCCACTGAAAGACATTTACTTGGGTTCTACCTTCTTTTATAAAAATTCTGTAATAAACATCATCTAATAATACTGTTTTTGGATTATCTATCGATCTAAAAGTTACAACTATTTTCCTTTTTTCTCCAGCTTTAATTTTTTCATTTAATTTAACACCAAAATATTGGATTGAGTATCTTTGTAATTCAGTTTGATTCTCACCAATTGTATATAGTGAAGTGTATGGTTTAGGTACAAATTTTTGTGTAATATCCCCAACTAAATTTCCGTCTATTTCAACATCTTTCCATTTGTCATAAAAGAATTTTTTACCGTCACATAAAATACCACTAATACCAAATGTGATTTTATAAACCCCCTTTTTAACTTTAACTGGTACCAAATTAGTCAATCCATCAATTTCTGTTTTTGTATTATCTAATATGTCCACAGAAGGTAATGAATCTAAATCGTAAAAATTACTACCCTTTGTTACATATAAATAAAGATTTTGACTAACCCCATGTGTAAAATTTAATCTATCATCTTCAATAACGTCATCAAAATATGTTTCAAGATATGGTTCAAAAAATGTTTGTGTGTATTTTGTATAGAATGACACACTTTGTCCAACATCAGTTGTCACATCTTGATACGCAACGGAGAAGGCTAATCCAACACCATAATTGGTATCACCATTTAACAATATACCATTTACATAATCTGTAACATCTACATTGATATCTTCATTACCGTTATCAAAGTGAATTGTATCTATAATTGTGACCCCCGTTGAATATATACCTTCAGTATTCCAAGTATCTAAAGTTGTCTTATTAAACCAATTTGACGGTCTAACATCAAATAATTGTTGTCCGGTCGCTAAATCATATATTTTATCATAATCAAATCCAACCCCCTCATCCCATTCTTCATCTATTTTAAATAGAATTAAATCAAAAGAAGTTGCTCTTTTGTTACTATTACCTCTATCATCCCCCAATAAGGCTTCATCTCCAAAAATAGTATTTGTTAAATGTAATGTGTGTGTTGTGTTTTCATCAATAACATATTCACCGGAGTCTATTTTTTGTTGTAAACCATTTAAATCTATCTTAAAAAGATATTTAGAAAATGTCGTACCGTAAATAATCTCGGTATTAGGATTTCTAGCGGTGTTAATCGTAGAATTTTTTAGAATTGTATTATTTTTTTCAAAATATGAACGAAAATATGACATCTTTTTATTTAATAAATATCAATTTATCCTAATTGTTTCATTCAATAAATCTATTTTTAATTTAGAAAACAGATCTACCATAATTTTATGTTCGTCCATTGATTGTCTAGCATATGGTTCACATATGTTATGTTTATGATTTACTAACACATTATACATTGCAACAAGAAATTCATATAATTTATCCCCCCTAACTGTAGCATATGTATTTTTTTCTATTTTTTCTAAATAATCCTCTTGTTCTAAATCATACTTATTTAAAGAATCAAAATCTATTAATTTACCTGGTGTTTGATATTGTCCAGTTGTGTCCGTAGATATAAAATAAATTCTGTCTGACATTATGGTTGAAAAAGTTTGTTCTGAATCTTTATTTTCAACTAATTCATCAACTAATTGTTCATTTTCTTTAACATCTGGATCGATTTTAGTGAGGGACCAAATTAATCCATTTGTTATTCTTTGTCTAACTTTAACATTATTTAATATTGTCTGTTTTTTTTCTTGATCTGTTATTCTAGTATAAAATTCTTTTGTTGGTCTAAAATAAAATGGAAATATATCATCACTATACAAAGAGTACAGTGGATTTATAGAATCTAATCCATTATCATATATTGTATTTAATGTATTTCTAATAAAAACATAAGTATCTTGAATAGATGGTGAAGATAATGGTGGAGAAGGGGTTATTTCCAATTTAAAAGTCGGTGTAACAGTATCACCAGACAAATTTATTAAAGTGACGCCAGATAGTGGTGTTTGTAAGGAAAAAAAGTTGGTGTTGTTTAATACACCATAAAAATTTGGATTTACTTTATAAACGTAAATATTTGTATAATTTGGGTTAACGACATCATCAACATCATATTCTATAATATATTTTAATTTAGTAAATTGTACCTCTTTTGTTTTTATTTTTTTTTGTCTTATCGTGGCAGATCTTGGAAACTTTTTTAAATAAATTTTAGATGATTTTTTTGATAGGATTGGATTAGTTAACATATTTTCTTTATTCTTCACACTAGCGGCACTTTTTGATAGTAATTTACCACCTCTAAATTGAATACCATTTTCTGTAAAAATGATGTCTGAACCATATTTAGAATATATACCAAAATCAGTTTCTTTTGCAAATACACCTTCAGGTAAAAGACCATTTTTATCTGCAATATTTGGTGTATCTTTTACTACCGCACCATATGATGTTTTTTCTAACTGTTGTGATAATGTTTGACTATTGAAATCAAAAGAACTAGTAAACGGACCAGCAATATATTCTTGGTTTACATTTTTTTTATTAATATTATATGTTATTATTTTTACCGCTTGACCTATTTCAGGAATAAAATTTATGTTTAATGGTAAAAATGGTTGAGCAACAAATCTATCTTTATCTCCCCATTTTTCATAATCTAAGGCCCTTTCTTTAACCGCAACAGTATCATTAAATATTTTATATCTAATTCTACCTAACCCCTTAGGATCTTTATTATCATCACATATCGCAATGTCAATAATTTTCATAATTATTTAATTCTATTTTTAATTTCATTATTTACTTTATCATATAAAACTTCAATTCCTTCTAAATGATGTGTTAAATTAACAATTAAGTCTTTTGTTTTATCAAATTCTTCCATTAAAATATCTCTAACATCCAATAAATCTTTATTTGATTTATTTTCAACATCATCACAAATTTCCATTACTTTATTTAGTTCCATATTATATTTTTTTACCAAAAGCACTAATAATTCCAGGAGGGAATACCATTGGTCCTGCACCCAATGGTGGTACAGGTAAAGCAAAAAATTTATTACCCACGGCAATAAATCCATTTTTGTCTTCTTCTTCTGTATGTCCATCAATTATTGATTTAAGAATTGATGGTAATGTATTCGCCTCCCCAAATAACGGCTCTAATGGTATACCTGCAGCTTGTATTCTTTCTGCAATGTTCATATATGCCCTATCTTGACTATATCCGGGTAACCTATCTGAAAAAGATAAAAGTAATGCGGGTATGGCGTTAGAAATACCTCCTCTTAATGAATTATTTATTGTTGTTAGAATTAAATTGAAAATATCAAAACAATTATCAGGTGGTTTTATTAATATTTGTTGTAAAATAGAAATTATTGACCTAATAATTGTTAAATATCTTTTGTATTTATTTTTAAGTATTTTTTGAGCAATTTGTTGAATAAACATAAGTAAATCCATTTTTAATAATTTCCAAAATTCTCTTAAGAATAACCAAAATAATTCTTTTATAATATTATTGAATAGTTTATTTAATTTTTTCATTATATCTTTTATTTCTAAAACAGCACCTACTGTTGCTTTGAATAATTTATATATAATGATTACAGGTAAAAATATTTTTGGTGTAAGTAAAGACATGACTAATGCCTTAGGTAATTCTAATATAAAATTACTAAATAAATTTATTTCAAAATTTATTTGTGGTATTGATCCATCAGAATTATCAAATGCACTTTTTGCCATATTATTTAAAGTTTTATTAACTAAATCTGTTGAATTAGTGTTATTTGACAGATATACAAAATCTTCTAATATGGTTGTGTCCACTGGAACTTCAAAATCATTACAACTTCTAAATTTTAATACTTTTCTAAAACGATTATTTTCATCATCAATATCAATACCTTCAATATCATCAAAATTGAAATAAAATTCAATATCTTCGTCGTTTTCGTTGAACATATCGACCGCATTTTGTTTTAAACTTTGTCCTTGTTTTGGACTACCACAAATAGAAAATAATTTCGATATTAATCTATTTAAATAATTAACACCTTTTTGAAAAGCCGGATTATCTCCATTACCCCCAAATAATGTTAAAAACATTGCATTTTTTGTTATTTCTTGAATGTCAGGTAGTTCAATTGTCGAATAATAATCATTAAAGAAGTCCTCAACATTCACAATTCCCGGTAATCCTTGTGTTAATCCATTAACAATATATTCTTGATTACCGGCATTCCAATTCAATGTAAATAATGTGTTATTATTTTGAGAATCAAATTGATAAGGACCACTAACAAAAGTATCAAATAATCTTCTATTGACTTTTTCTTTATTTGGTACCGGTTTTGTTGGTTCATATGATATTTTACCCACATCACTATTTGGATCGACTGTCAATAAATTTAAAAAATCAAATTCTTTTGGTTTTAATGTAATAGAATCGGTTAAAATTGTGGAATCGGCACCACAAATACCTTCAGCAACAAAAAATGTTTGTTTTATATTTCTTGATATAATTTCCTCAGATGATCTTAATACAATAGTTGCGGAATCTATCGAATGTTTTTTTAATCTATTTTTTGAAAATAATTTATCGGTTCTACCTTTAGGTGAGTTTTTACTTAAAAAACTTTCGGCGATGTCTAATATCTCTGAAAATATATTTTGATTATTTTCCTTTTTTTTTCTTCTTTTTTCTAAAAAATCACCAAATTTTTTACCAAATAATTGTTCTGTAGAGGGTAAATCTTTTAGATATGCATCGTATAAATCTTGACTCACTTTTTTAGGGTCGTCATTTATTTTTTTTATTACCTCTAATTTTGATTTTATTTCTTTTTTTAATCTTTTTGTTTTACTCATTATAGTTGGTAATTTTCAGTATTGTTATTTGTGTCATCACTAACTAATTTATCAAGTAATTCACGATCCTCATCAGACAGTGTTAACTTACCAATGTTCATATTTTTTACGCCGCCTTGTGTTTGTTTTAATAAAGCACTTTGTAGTTTTACTAATGAGATCTTTTTTTCGGTGCAATCATTTAAAATTTTTTGTTGTTCTTTTATAACTGGCCCAATCATACTCATATCTTCAGCATCTTTCATAAAAGATAACATTTTTTTCATAATTAAAGAGGCGGTATTTTTTTGTTCAACAACGTCATTATAAATTTCTTGCATTAATGCAATTGCAGAGTCAACCTCTAAGGTTATGTTTTTTCTTTCTTTCATAATTAATAAATAGATTTTAATCCAAAAACCCAATCATTATATTATTATATCTTTTTTTGAATTTTTTTAGTGACAATCGAATTTCTTTTGTTGATAGAGAGGTCATTTCTCTTAAAGACAGTAAAATGAGGTTTTTGTTAAATTTATTACCGTCACCTATTTGAAATATTTTTTCAAAATTTGTAAAAATTTCTATTAGCGCATAACCTAATTTTTTTTCATTTTCAGTTAAATCCTCGTTTTCCATAAATTCTTCTATTGAATTAACTAATTTTACTATAACGTCACTGTAATCCAATTCGTAAGTATCTATGGTATATACTAAGTCTGGTCTGTCTTCTAATTCACTTGTTACATCTTCATACGATACATTTCTTTTGACTTCTTTTGCATCTTTTTGTATTGCCCCCATTAGGTAATTCTTACAAATTGTTCCAAAGTAAGAATATGCTTTAGTATTTTTTCTGTGATCAAATTTATTGATCTTAGTCATTAGAAAAGACATAGTGTCATTATGAATTTCTTCAAATTCTAAATCTTTTCTATATAATTTATAACGGCGGATTATACTTTCAACCATTATAATTAGGGGTTCTCTTAAATATTCATTGAATATCTTGTTCTTTTCGTCTTCGGTTTCAGATTCTAGATATCTTATTACCGCTTTTTCTTGATCCTCCCCAAAATATATTTTTTGGGTTCTTTTTTTCGGCATTAAGACTCTATATAATTTATTTCTCTATTATTTTTAAAGAAAAATTCTTTTTTAGCTGTTTCTAACCAAAATTTAACTTCTTTTTCTGATAATTTAACTGATTCATCATTTTTATATTTCCAAAATAAAGAATCTTCTCTAAAATTAACATGTTGATAACCAATTCTAGGTACCGTCATAATTTTAACTTTATTATGTGTTAATCTCAATAATAACTCGTAGATAAATGTTAATTTAAAATTTTCTTTAAATAATCCGTTTTCTTTTATAACTTCAGTTCTAAATAATCCACCACTTGTTTGATAGTTTTGGAATTCCATTAAAACTTCATTATCTAAAAATCCTTGTTTTTCGGTAAAACCATATGCCCATGTTGATTCATTTGTGAAACTTAAGAATCTACCTTCAACATTAATATCTTTAACTATTGGTAAAAAAACATCAACATCTTTATATTCATTTTTATATTCGTTAATTGATTTTAACCAAACTGGTTTATATTCATCATCAACTTCTAAAATTGAAAACCATTCTGTGTCGCAAGATTTTATACCAACATTGACTTGAGAACAAAAATTAGTATCTAATGTATGTGACAAATATTTTATATCGAGCTTTTCACTCAGGTTTATTTTTTCTAATTCAATTTTTATAACATTTGGACAAACAATTAATAACTTAACATCGTTGTAAAATGGTTCAACTGAACTAATAGAATTATTTAACATGACTTTATAATCGTCATCTAGTTTGTGGATTGGTAAAATTACTGTTATATTTTTCATACTACTTCTTGTGTTTTTAATTTTTCGATTGCAGTTTTAATATTTTCTTCTCTTTTATTTTTAAAAGAACTAAAAATGCTTATTATATTACTTTCTGTGATTTTTCTTTCGTATGGTAAAAGAGTTTCTTTCATTTTATTCTTTACTTCATCTTTTAGTTCGACACCTTCTAACCAAGCTAAAATATATGTTGCTAAAATTTCAACTAATTTTCCTTCGTCATATGTCCACATACCATTTTCGGTCAACCAATCGGGTTCGTTATTTGGAATTTTACCAACAACAGGAACACCACACTTCATGGATTCTAATGGAAATGTGCCAAATGTACTTTCATCATCGATCCATAATGACACCAGACATTCACTTAGTGATTCTGAGAATTCATTATATGTCATCTGAACCATATCTCTAAATGTTATCCATCTAAGTTGTGGATATTTTACATAAAATTCTGATATGATTTTTCTACTTTTAGATCTGTTTCTGCAATTAATTGCAATATATGGTTTTGTTGGTTTTTCAGATGGTTTAAAAATATCATCAACTATTGGTGGGATGATATAAACAACCGATTCGGGGAAATGTTCTAATATATATTTTTTACCCATTTCTGTTGTGGTAATAACTTTATCAAACCCAAAATCAGACCATCTACTACCAATAGATAATGTTTCAAACATATATTCTTTTTGTTGTAATAACATTACTTTATTACATTTTATATTAGATAATTGTTCTAATGCATTTGAATAATATTCAGGTACCACAATTGTGTCTTCAATATTTATCTCAACTTTATCATCTTTTATTGAAACAACATCAATAGTTTTATATGTGTCACCTAACCAACTTTCAACGCCAGTATATGTTTTATCTTCAACAAGAATTTTAGAATTAAATCCATTATTTTTTAATGTTAATGCTAAATCGTAAATATACTTTATCGACGCTCTTGGATTATTTTTTGTGTCGTATGTTAAAAAATAAACAACACCTTTATTTGTCTCTAATCTATTTAGAGATTCTTCTAATTTTTTAATGTTTTCTTCTTTATTCATCATCGTTTTCAATTAATATATTATTTTTTATTAGAGTGTTAAAAGCCATTTTAAATGATATTGATGTATTTTCGGATGCAAATACACCAATACTATCATCTTCTTCGATATTTTCACTAAGTACTCTTTCTACAAACATTTTTAATAATTCATATTTAAAAATGTTAATTGTTTGTGAAACTTCTTCAGTATTTTCAGTTTCAATTTTTTCTGACGATTCTGTGTCGTCTATTCTACATTCTTCTGTAATTCTGTTAACATCGATGTAGTATTGTTTTCCAAAAATTTCGAGCATAATTCGTTTATTTCAATCAATTTATTAATTTCTTTTTTATTTGTAAAGTGTTCATTATATTTTGTATTAAATTTTATTACATCTTTATTTTCAGGACATTTATTAATTATTTTTTCCGAATCTGTTATCCACATATCACATTTACTCCACATAGAATCAATATCTTCTGTTTTTATAAATCTTATATTATCACCGAGAAATCCATTCTTTGACAAGAAGAATAATGTTGCCGGTTTTGATTTGGCTAAGTGATCTAAACCAAGTATTGTAAAATTATGTTCCTTATTTTCATAAATAATTTTATTTAAATCACTGAAAACATTTTGATAACTTGTGGTTGCATGACCAAAAATTTCTATTGGAAATTCAATAAATAAAAAATTTTCAAATTCTTCTTTTGATTGAAATTTATAATGATCTAATAAATTATCATTATAGATAGGTTCTATTATATCATAATTGAAATCTGAAATATTTTCAGTATTTTCAACATCCGAATCAAAATAAAAATCTTTATAATGGTAATCAAATTTTTGAATTGTATTTCTTAATACACCATCAATGCTTACAAATATTTCCATAAATAAAATATAATAATAAAACATTTTTAAGTAAATAATAAACCCATACTCTTTATCATAAAAGTATGGGGTTATTGTACAAAAACGAATTTATTGTTAATCGTATCTTTTTAGTATTTCACCAATTATTGGATTTCTAACGATGTCTTCATGTCCAAATTCATATAATCCAATACCATTGACATCATGTAATCTTTTTTTAGCGTCGTATAAACCTGATTTAGTTTTGTCTTTATATTTGTCAGATTGTTCAAGATCTCCTGAGATAAAAAATTTGGAATTATAACCAATACGAGTTATTAATAGTTTTATTTGAGATGGTGTGGCGTTTTGCGCCTCTTCAAAAACTAAGATTGTATTGTCAACATTCCAACCTCTCATATAAGCAAGGGCAGCAACCTCAATTATACCTTCATCTTTTAATTTTTCTCTGGCTTCTTTACCAATTATTTTATTTAATAAATAATATGAAGGATAAATGTAAGGATCTAATTTTTCTTCCATTCCACCGGGTAGGGAACCTAACTTTTCTTCCGCTTCAACCGCGGGTCTGACAATTATTATTTTTTCATATTTGTTGTTGTCATCACAAAGTAAATCAACTGCTCTTTTCATTGCGATGTACGATTTACCAACACCAGCCGGACCGAAACAAAAAGTTATTTGATTTTCACCTAAAATATTCCAATATTCTTCTTGAGATTTAGTTAAAAATTTTTCTTTTGGTTTTTTAACTAATGATCTTATTTTTTCTTTTACCGTTACTTTTTTTTCAATAACAGGTTCAGATTTAGTTCTGGTATTTTTTTTAACTGTCAATTTTTTAGTTTTAAAATTATTTATTTTATTTATAAATATACTACAATCCTGAACTACCGAAACCACTATCACCCCTTTCAGTACTATTTAAATTGTCAGTTTCAATAAATTCAATTTCAGGATATGGTATAATAATCATTTGAGCCGCTCGATCACCAACGTTGTATTTTTCTGATGATTCACCTTTTAACCAATTTATTTTTTTAAATGTTGCTTGTATTTCACCTCTATATCCACTATCGATAACCCCAACTGAATTGGTTAGTGATAAATCATATTTACGAACTGATGATCTCGGAAATAATAAACCAACATAACCTTTTGGTATTTCAACTGCAATACCAAAACCATATGTCACATCGGTTTTCGTTTCAGACACAATACTTGTTATTGTTAAATCCATACCCGCATCATCTTTTTTTGAATACCTTGGTGTTAAAGCTCCATTATTTAATTTTTTAAATCTAACAGGTATTTTTAATGTATGTGAACCATATGATGATTCTATATCTGTTGTTAAATTTTTTAATAGTTTATCTAAATCATCAATAAAATTATTATCAATTTCATTACCGTCATCGGTCATATCTTTTTCAAATTGTTGTAATTTTTTAATGTATTCTTCAATTTCCTTTTTTTCCATATAATTTTATTTTTTTTTAACTAATTTATCTGATATCCATATATCAAGTGATTTAATTCTATCTTTTAAATCTTTATCTTGAGGCCTAAGACAACATTCAACAAATACGTCGGTTACTCTTTGTAATTCTTCAACAGATAAAATTAAATCCAAAGAATTAAAATATTCTAATACTAACTTAATTTGAGATTGTCTTAAAATCTGAATATCTTTACTATAAAATTCCATATATCATTATTTATAATACTCGGGAGTATTTTTTTTGTCAATAATACATTCAATAGGCATTTTTACTATTGAGATACTTTCACTAGATCTAACGTCGCCAGATCTATATTTTGAAGCAACAATTGTCGCCTCTTCGACTGATTCCGCTTCAACAATGTACTTTAATTTTTGAAGTCTTGGGTTACCATTTCTGTCCATTTGTTCGGTTTCATAACCGATAGTTACTAAATAATGCATAATTTTTGTTTTTTTTATTTTATAATTGATTTTAAAAATTCAACTCTATCCTTAGATACTTTTTGCAAAGAATATTTATCTTTTACTGTTTCATATAATTTATTTCCCAAATCTTCTATCATATTTGGATTATCTATTAATCTTTTCATTTGTTGAGCCCATTGTTTATGATTTTTGCGTTGTGAAACAAAAAGAGCATTACCTTTATTATTAAATTTACCATCGTCGATCGCGGAAATTAAATCTAATGTATATGGTAATGTTTCATTTGCAATAATCGCCTTTTTATGGAATCCCGCCTCAATTACTTTTAATTGTGATTTATTTATATTGAAAATATTTTCAACAAGTGGTACTAATGATACATCAAAATAATTATAATTTACACCGTAATTACTTACATCTTCAGTCCATCTTCTAACATATGGTTTATCACTAAAATATTGATCTGTTTTAATAAAAGTCGTTAAAAAGTTTTTATATTGATCATCTAAAACAGTATAGTTATCTGTGAAAATTTTTTCATATTCATACCAAACTGTCTCCGTTGGTTTTATATCCCTTCTTACAACTTCACCCGTTTCTTTATTTATTTCAGTCATAGTACCTCTTAAATCAAATCCACATAAAACGAATTGCACCTTATCTTTATGGGAATAATGTAAACTACCAATACCATTACGAAGTAACTCAATATCATGAAGATGTGTTGATCCACCTAACCAACCAAATCTTATCTTATCCGAGGGTATTGGATTTGGTTTAAATTGTTTTTCTTCGGGATTTATGGCATTTGGAAAAACTAAAACATTTTTTAAACCTATTTTTTCTTTTATTGTGTTTTGAAATACTGATGTTGTTGTTGTGACATAATCACATAATTTCATCATCTCAATTTTCTTTTCTCCAACTTTTTCTCTAAGGATGTGGTAATATAATGGGTGTCTATGGTCAACATACCATAAATCATCTATATCCATTATTACTTTTATTCCCTTATTTTTTAACCATTTTATTCTTTGAATATTAATTTCATGCGGTAATTGATGAATAAAAGAATGAAAAATTACAATATTATAATTTTTAAAAAATTCATCATTATTTTCTACATTATGAATAATATCAACATGTATTTCTTCATGATAATTATCACCAATAAATTTATATGGATCTAACATTCTGAACTTACCTACACCGAAGGTATCAGAAGGGATTGCGAGAATTTTAATTTTTGACATAATAAATATTATATGTCAAATTATAAGAAAAAAAAATGAAAAAACAAAATTATTTTGACTTATTTACTCCAGTTATTTTTCCTTTAAAAATTGAATTACCGACTTTTAAAACTAAGTTTTCATTTATTGTCGCTGTTTGTTGTGCGGTTAAAATTTGATTCAATTTTTCGTCTAATACTTTTCTGATTGTGTTTTCAATAATTGGTGTTATTTGTGTTATAATATCATTTGAAACGGAAATTCTATTTTCAATTATTTGTTGTTGTGGTTTTTGTTGTGGTTTTTTACTTATTAACCCCTCTCTTTCCATTAATTTTTTTGCACCTTGTACAAATTTCATATCAACCGTGTCATTTAATGAAATTTGTGGTATTGGATTTTCAATCATTGCTTTTTTTATTGCATCTGGTAATTTTGATTGGTTAATTTTATCTACATTTATGTTATTATTTGAAATTTTTAAAGGAGAAGGTTGAATATTTTGACTTGACATAATTTCTTCCGGTGTGGATCTAAGAATTGTTTCATCTACCTGACCTCTTTGAAAAGATCCGCTATCAACTTTATTCATTACTTTTTTAGCGTTAACTAACTTCTGCATTAAATCATTTTCAGATATGGTTCCTTGTCCTGTCATAATTTTAAATATTTTATATTAATATATTATTTTTTAATAAGAAATTAAAGATTTAAATCTTTTAATTGTTTCTTGTAATTCGATTTGTTCTTCGTCGGAAATTTCTACATTATCAGATTTTAATAGATTTTTTAATTCGGCTTCCGAATCTGTTCTAAATCTATTCCTTGTACCTTCACCGGGTCTAATATTACCACCAATTTTCTTTTGGTTTTCTATCCATTCATTTTCTTTTCTTTTATATAAATCATTTAATGAATTTTGATAATCTTCAGTTGAAACAACTTTTTTACCATTTATCTCTTTTATTTTTGTTTTTAAAATATTATAAACATCCACTTCAAATTTACTATTTGTTTTAATTTCAGGTTCCTTACTTGGTTTTTCGTCAGACTTAGGTTGTGGTAATTGATCTGGTTTTTCGTCAGATTTAGGTTGTGGTAATTGATCTGGTTTTTGCATTTCAGGTTCTTTTTGTTTAACTTCTGGTTTATCAGTCCAATTTGATGTGACGTATGTTACACTCATTAAATTATCATCACCCTCTTTATATTTTGGTCTTTTTGTGTTAAAAATTTCATCAGTTAATATTTGAATATTGCTCATTCTAGAAACCATAAAAGTTCTCCATCCATGATCTTCAAATCCTTTTTTAGAAACAGATGGGGGTTGTACCCACCCCCTGACAATTAGGTTACCTTTTTTACTTAAACCAATCGCCACTAATTCGGATTTAATTCTATTACCAGCTAAAACACTATTTTTTTCAGGTTTTCTTGGTCCTGAATAATAAAATGAAACAGGATTTCTATTCTTAATTGCATCAACTATGGGTTTTGTTTTAGTTCCTTTTAAAACAATTTGCTCATTTAATAAGTTTAAAAATATTTTTCTGATATTCATATTAAAAATCGGGATATTTTTTATTTTCACTATAATAATTTTTTACTTTTAAATCATTTCTAGTAAAAATATCTGTTTTACCACCTATTGATCCATTATTTTCTCCTTTACCTCTCTCATCACCATCAGATAGTGCGTTTTTATTCTGAGCGGAATATTGATTAGTTTCCTTATATATGTTTTTTACTTTTAAATCATTTCTAGTTAAAATATCTGTTTTACCACCTATTGATCCATTATTTTCTCCTTTACCGAATTCATCCCCATCAGAAATTGCTCTATTATTTTGTGCCGAATATTGGTTTGTTTTTTTATAAATGTTTTTTACCTCTAAATTATTTCTAGTAAAAATATCTGTTTTACCACCAATAGAACCATTTAAAGTATTTTCTCCCTTACCGAATTCATCCCCATCAGAAATTGCTCTATTATTTTGTGCCGAATATTGGTTTGTTTTTTTATATGTATTTTTTACTTCTAAATCGTTTCTAGTTAAAATATCTGTTTTACTACCTATCGCTCCATTATTTTCACCTTTACCTTTTTCGTCACCATCAGATAATGCGTTTTTATTAACTGAAGAATATAAATCTTCGTAATTATATTCATTTCTTGCAACATGCTCTAATCTTTGTTGATTACCGATAATTTCTAATTTTGTTGGCATATTATAACATTAGTTTTTTTATTTTTTCAATTTCTTCAAATAATTTTAAAGATGTTATTGGTGAAATTGATGATTTATTTGAATTACTTTTAATTAAATTAACTGGAATCTTAAAACTAAATTTTTTAGAATGTTTTTTAAGATGACTATTTTTTCTATAACCTGTTATTCCTCCCATTTCATCTGATCTTTTTCTTGAATCTTTTCTTTTATTAATTAAATCTCTTTCACCATCTAAAAATTGTTCACTCCACTTATTCATTAAATCACCTCCACACAAATCATATTTAGTTCTATCTTTTATTTTATCAATATTTTGTAAATCATGAATTATTCTTTTTAATTGACCATATTTTACTTTTTTATCTGATAATAATTTTTTTGCTCTATTTAAACCATGTGCATGTTTACCATTCAGACCAACAATAGTATGATTAATCTTATCTAAAATATTTTGTGGAATATCGAATATTCTACCTTTTAAATCTTTATTCATTGTTTTTTAGATATTTTATGATATCTTCAACAGATAAATCATTACTTTCTAAACTATTTTTTAATGATTTTATTTGTTTTAATAAAATTGGATTTATTTCTTTATCACTATTTGAAAATATATCATTTATATCTGTTTTTTTAGATAAAATGCTTTCAATATATTCTTCTATATATTTTTGTGGATTTTCAATTAATCTAACTTTATCGCCGGGTAAATCTTCATCATAACCAAGTTGAGCCATTCTATCCTCCGCATCTTTTGGTTTTAAATTTAACTCATCTTCATAATGATCTTTAGCATCATCGTAAGATTTGTCTTTTCCCATTGTTTCGTCATATCCTAACGCACCACTAATATCCGATTCCGCCCAATATCTTAAAGAAGTGTGAGTTCCATGGACACCATGTGTCCCCATCGTATTCGCACCCGTTTTAACTACTTTATCTGTAATAGAATCAGATCCAATTCCTTTAGTTTTTCTATTTTTTGGTTTTTTCCCTCTACTAATATTACCTAATTCATCAACTATTTCATCCAAATCTTCAGATTTTTCAGGTATTTTATTAAAATCAGTTTTACTTGAAAATTCTTTAGCCAAATTAGACCATTTATTTCTTTCTTTTTTTGGTAAAGACTTATCTCCGGCTTTCGCATAAAAATATCTTTGTTGTTTTTTTGATTTAAATGCCTCGTCAATTACCTGGTTTATAAAATTATTCATTAATACTATTTTTATATAAATATCAAATGTTTCGAAAGATATTTATTAAAAATATGAACAGTCAGAATATTTTAAAGTTTTTTGGGTCTAAACTGGATGTTAGACTAGATAGTTCGGAATATTACGATTATGAACTATCAAAAACTCAATTGGATTACAATAACGATGTATTAGATTTATCTACACCCATAACATATTCGTCACTTAAAATTGACGACACTTTAACAGGTCTTACACATTATAGAAACACAATAACATTATGTGAAGTTGATAACACGGTAAATGACCCCAATTACATATATTCTGGTTTAAGTGTTGTTTTTTATTATGACGATTTTATTTCACATTTTAGTACAACCGCTTATACATATTCTAATATAATACTAAATAACCATATATACACATATAACGGTATTTCAAATGAAACACATTATTTTAGAATATGTTCTTTTAACGAATCAATACCTATACAATTATCATTAAGTTCAGTTATTAGTTCAGGATCAATAAATTTAATTTATACATTAGAGTCAGATAAGATAGCCAAAGAAAATATAAATGTTTCTTTTATTCAAACTTTAAATTTTTTAACTGGAGGGACAATAACAATTAACAGTGGAATAACACTTAACTTAGGAGAAAAAATAAGTTATTTAAATATTAACTTACCCCAATATAATTTTTTCGATTTAAACGCAAGTGGTCATTCGTTAACTGCAACCGCATCTACAACTAATTTGTTATCAACAACAATATTTGGTGATACAATATATTTGTTCCCGACACCAACTCCAACCAATACTCCAACAAATACTCCAACCAATACTCCAACCAATACTCCAACTGAGACACCAACAAATACTCCCGATTCATCATCTACACCAACACCAACAGAAACTCCAACTAATACACCAACTGAAAGTGTAACATCAACTCCAACTAATACACCAACTAATACTCCAACTGAGACTCCAACTGTAACACCAACCAATACTCCAACTAATACACCAACTAATACTCCAACCGTAACACCAACTGAAACTCCTACCGAGACTCCAGGATTATCATCAACTCCAACACCTACTAATACAGAAACACCAACCAATACGCCTACTGTTACACCTACGGTTACTCCAACAGTTACTCCTACTGAAAGTGTAACCCCAACAGTAACAGAAACCCCAACCAACACACCGACTAACACCCCAACTAATACAGTTACACTAACCGAAACACCAACAAATACTCCGACTAACACGCCAACTGAAAGTGTGACCCCAACTAATACAGTTACACCAACAGAAACGCCAACTAATACACCAACCGAATCTGTTACACCGACAGTTACACCTACAGTTACACCGACAGAAACGCCAACTAATACACCAACCGAATCTGTTACACCAACAATAACAGATACCCCAACTGAAACACCTACTAACACACCGACTCAAACTGTAACACCTACTTTTATATGTGAACAATTCTTGTTAGATGAAAATTTAAATAATTTATTAACAGAGAATAATGACTTTATTTTAGGTGAAGAAAATATTTGTGTACCAACTCCTACACCAACTGAAACTCCAACAAATACCCCTACTAATACACCTACACCAACCGAAACTCCAACTGTAACACCCACAAGTACAGTTACTCCAACTGAGACTCCAACTGTAACACCAACCAATACACCAACTAATACACCGACTATTACACCAACTGAAAGTGTAACACCAACTGAAACACCTACCGAGACTCCAACCGTAACACCAACCAATACTGAAACTCCTACTAATACTCCAACCACTACACCAACTGAATCGGTTACACCTACCGAAACACCAACCGTAACACCAACTGAATCGGTTACACCTACCGAGACTCCAACAGTTACACCTACAGAAACACCAACAATGACACCAAGTGAAACACCGGGTGGATCATCTACACCAACACCAACAGAAACGCCTACTAATACACCGACACTAACCGAAACACCAACAAATACTCCAACGGTTACCGTAACACCTACAATAATATGTGAACAATTTATATTGACTGAGAATTTAGACTTTATATTAGACGAAAATTCCAATTTCTTATTGGGTGAGGAAAATATTTGTGTTCCAACCCCAACTCCGACTAATACACCAACAGAAACCCCAACCGTAACTCCTACTAATACTCCGACTAACACCACTACGACCACACCAACTGAGACTCCAACTGAGACTCCAACTGTAACACCAACCAATACTCCAACTAACACACCGACTATTACACCTACAGAAACACCAACTGGGACCCCCACAAATACACCAACAGTCACACCAACTGAATCGGTAACACCAACAGTTACGCCTACAGAAACACCAACAATGACACCAACGGTTACACCAACTGAGACACTTGGTGGTTCACCAACTCCGACACCAACTGAAACAACAACACCAACACCAACATCAATATGTGAGATATATATATTAACGGAATCTAATGATAATATAACATCAGAAAACAGTAATTTAATTATTACAGAACAAAATGTTTGTACGTAAATGTGATATTATTATGATTTATGATTATTTATAATTAAAATTTAATGCCAATCGACAATATTTTATTATCTGGATTTTCATCAAACTATACTGATTGTGTAAATTTATTAGACGATCCAAATAATTGTTGTATCCAATCACCAAAATTAAATGCAAAACCTTGGGCATACAAATTTGATACAGGTAGTGGTGTTGATAATTGTTCCGAAATAATAAATAGAAGACCTGAAAAAGGTTGGTCTTTGGATTTTATTTTTAATAGAAATAATTATCCTTGGATTTCCGGAAATACATTTTATTATATTGGTGTTAGGGGGGACGATGATTTATATGATTATGCCGATAATAATTTATCTTTTAAGTTTACACAAGATGGTAGAATAAAATATTCTACAACACATTATTCTGGTTTTTGTTTTTCAAATAGTGGTTTTACCGAAACATTTTATGTTTCATCAGGAGAAACTCCGACACTATGTGTTACCGACCCAACAAAAGATTTTAATATAACCATAGTATTTGACAGATATAAAAGATTAACGGATTGTGATTTAAAAAATGATGGTGGATGGCATGATTTAATAACGGGACAAACATTAAATAATAATCCTTTAAATATTTTAACTGGAGAAACACCAACCTACTCATATGTTGAAACATTAAATAAAAAATGGGCAAATGAAAGAAATGATAGATTGGGTGTGTTAAAATTTTATTTAAATGGTAGATTAATACATAAAGTAAAAAATTTTGAAGAAATAATACCATCAGATAGAGGATTACAACCTTTTATTTTATCTTGGGGAGGTGGAACGGGATTGATGAACAATATACATGAAGGTGTTAGTTCATTTGATATAAAATCAATAAAATATTATGAAGAACCATTAAATTTTGTAAATGTTAGACATAATTTCTTAACAAGATTAAACAATTATGATTTTGAAATTTGTGGTGACGACTGTGTATCCATACTTACACCATTATTATCTCCAACACCAACACCGACCCCAATTATAACATTAACACCAACACCGACCCCAATTATAACATTAACACCAACACCAACTATTACTCCAACAGTTACTCCGACTAATACTGTTACACCCACCAATACAATAACCCCAACAGTTACCCCGACTAATACTGTTACACTTACTATAACACCAACGGTAACTCCAACTGAAAGTGTTACACCAACTATTACACCTACTGAAAGTGTAACACCAACTATTACACCTACGGTTACACCAACAGTTACACCAGATTGTTCAATTGAGTTTACAACTGAAAATAATTTAAATATAACTACAGAAAATGGTTTATTGTTGGCTTCAGAAATAAATACATGTATTGATCCGACTCCGACACCAACACCATCACCATCTGTAACTATAGAAAACATTGTTTGGGAATTAATACAAAGTGGTGAAATAACGGGTGGTAGTATAACAACGTTAACCGATTTTTATGATGTCACATTAAGTTATAGTGGGGTAGGGACAATAGGTGTCGAAAATGCACAATTTTCAGAATGTTTATTTTGTCAAAATGTGACACAACCAAATACTGGTGTTACATATTATGTACAAGGACCAAATCAAATGGTCTTTAATTTCTCTCCAGCAATTACAGATGCGTTATTAGGTGTTTGGTCATTAGGTTCACCATCAATATTACAATCGTTTACTGTAAATAAAAATATTGAAAATTTTGAACCTTGTATTGCAACATGTAATGTTGGATTAATTATTGATACATTTAATAGAAGAATATCAGGAAATGAGGCATATGGTGTTGTGACTATTCCTGGTACACATTCTGAAATAACATTAACATTTACAGGAGCAGAATTTAGAACAAATTTATTATGGGGAATATTGGGAGCGATACCCGCACCGACACCAACTACAACACCAACACCAACGGTTACACCAACTACAACACCAACACCAACGGTTACACCTACCAATACGCCTACCAACACGGTTACACCTACCAATACGCCTACCAACACGGTTACACCTACCAATACGCCTACCAATACACCTACCAATACGCCTACCAATACACCTACAAATACACCTACAAATACACCTACAAATACGGTTACCCCGACCAATACTCCTACTAACACACCTACAAATACTTCCACAGTTACACCAACAGTTACACCAACTGAGACGCCGACTAATACACCAACCAATACTCCTACCGAAAGTGTTACACCTACACCAACCGAAACTCCAACAGTAACACCAACTGAAACCCCAACACCAACACCGGGATTAAGTCAAACTCCAACACCAACAGTAACTCCGACGATAATATGTGAACAATTCTTATTATCAGAAAACAATGATTATTTATTAACTGAAAATGATGATTTATTATTAGGTGAAGAAAATATATGTATACCAACACCAACACCTACCAATACACCTACAGAAACACCGACTAACACTCCAACTAGTACAGTAACACCAACGGAAACTCCAACGGTTACACCGACTAATACACCAACCAATACTCCTACTGAAAGTGTTACACCAACAGTAACTCCAACTGAAAGTGTTACACCAACAGTCACACCAACCGAATCGGTAACTCCAACAGTTACACCAACGGTGAGTGAAACGCCAGGATTAAGTCAAACACCAACACCTACAGTTACACCAACAATAATATGTGAGCAATTCTTATTAAATGAGAATTCAGATAATTTATTGGCCGAAAATGATGATTTATTATTAGGTGAAGAAAATATATGTATACCAACACCAACACCAACAGAAACCCCAACTAACACTCCAACCAACACAGTAACACCGACAATAACACCAAGTAATACGCCAGACCAAATAAATACATTATTTATGTTTATACCAAATTTATAAAATATGGAAGATGTACGTTTATTAGATGAGATAGTGACAAAATATCAAACAGAAACATCAGATAATGTTATTGGTGTTGGATATGGGTATAAAGTTACAAACGGTTTGTTAACAACAGAAAAGTCATTAATTTTTAGTGTTTCTAAAAAATTACCATTAGAACAAATAGACGAAAAAGATATAATCCCTAACACAATAACTTATTCGGGAGAAACATTTAAAACAGATGTGGTTGAATTAGAAATAAAACCATTAAATTGTCCTGTTGATTTTTATGATTGGCAAGTTATAGCACCATCTAATAGAAATAAAATAAGACCACTTAAATGTGGTATATCAGTTACAAATTATAGTGATTTAAGTGGATTTGTAGGTACACTAGGATTTTTAGCGGTAGATAACGATACTAATTCATTAGTTGGGGTATCAAATAACCATGTTTTAGTTTCCGATGCATTTATAAATGTACAAAAAAGTTCTACAGGATCAATATCATCAATACTTAATGATTTTGTAACACAACCAAATGAGGTCGGTAATTCCGGTCTAAATAATTCAATTGGTATTGTAAAAAAATACAAAACAATTTCTGGTGGTACATTAAATTACGCGGACGTTGCATTAACAACAATTAATTCATCCGATATAGATGTGAACACATCTTATTTAATGGAGGGTGTGACAGGATGGACTCAACCATTAGAGTTTGCGAGTTCATCTGAAATAGATGGTTTGTTAACAAATAAAAATAATTTATTTAGTGCAGGAAGAACAACAGGATCTAAAGGTGAGGGTGAAATGAAGTTATTAACAAATTCATACCCCGTAACAATAAATATTAACTATCTAAAACAAGGAAATAATACAACAATACAATTTGGTAGGTGTATACAATTTGTTGCGAGTGCAAGTACTACACCAAACGGTACCATATGTGCATTCCCAATAAATGGTGGAGATTCTGGATCTGCTCTTGTTGCAGATTTCTCGGGAACAAGAAAAATTGTCGGTTTAGTTTTTGCGGGAGGATTACTTAGTGGTGTAACGTATTATGGTTACGCAAATAGAATAGATGATGTTGCAGATTCCATAAATATATCACCGTGGACAGGTCAAACCGTAAACTATTCAAATACGGGTGTAACTGAAACACATATTGTTTTGGGTAAAAGTTCTGATGAAAAAATTATTTTATCGGGGAAAACTTTTTGGC
>Ga0315902_10001271_pt1 | contig 40669 bp, 28 predicted proteins | sample LakEriMetagenome_9_FD_203523 | JGI IMG/M metagenome (GOLD analysis project Ga0315902, IMG submission 203523) | Freshwater fungal communities from buoy surface, Lake Erie, Ohio, United States - Buoy 12 MA117 | ecosystem: Environmental > Aquatic > Freshwater > Lake > Lake biofilm | place: USA...
CCCGCAGGAGTTCGGATGCCGCCGGCTCCAGCCGGCAAAACTCGCGGATTTGCCGCGAGTTCATCCGCGCGTTGGCGCGGGTTGGCATGCCGGCGAACCGCTCGGCCTGGCGAATCCGCGCCGCCAACACGGCCTCGCGCATCTGGCCGCTCGACGTGCCGGCCCGGCTCGCCGCGAGCTCGCGAAAGGGCACGGCCGGCACCTCGAGGTGGATGTCGATCCGATCGAGCAGCGGCCCGGAGATCTTGCCCATGTACTTCTCGACCTGCGGCACGGTGCATTGGCACTCACGCCGCGGATCGCCGCGGTACCCGCACGGGCAGGGATTGAGCGCGGCCACGAGCATGAAGTCGGCCGGAAACTTCGTCGTCGTCTTGGCGCGGCTGATGGTCACGGAACCGTCCTCGAGCGGCTGCCGCAGCACCTCGAGCGTGCGCCGGTTGAACTCGGGCAGTTCGTCGAGAAAAAGCACGCCGTTGTGCGAGAGTGAGATCTCCCCCGGCATCGGCACCGAGCGGCCGCCGATCAGCCCCGCCTCCGAGATCGTGTGGTGCGGGGCGCGGAAGGGCCTGGTCGCCAGCAGCGGCTGCCCCGGCTGCATCAGGCCAAGCGCACTGTAGATTCGCGTGGTCTCGATCGACTCGGCGGCCGAGAGCTGCGGCAGGATCGTGGGAATCCGCTTGGCGAGCATCGTCTTGCCGCCCCCCGGCGGGCCGACCATCAGGCAGTTGTGGCCGCCCGCCGCCGCCACGCAGAGGGCCCGCTTGGCCGCCTCCTGTCCGCGGACGTCGGCGAAGTCGATGTCGTAGGCCGCGAAGCGGTCGAACCACTCCGTCACCCGCGGCGGTGCAGGCGGGATGTGAAGGTCGCCGGCGAAGAACTGCACCGCTTCGGTCAGCGACGTCACTGGAATCACCTCGATATCCTCGACGACGGCCGCCTCGGTGGCGCTCGCCGCCGGCACCACCACGCCCTTGAGCGGTCGGTCGGACGGGGCGGCCTGCCGCGCCTGGCGGGCGGCCGCCATGGCGATCGACAGCGCGCCGCGGGCCGGCCGCGTGAAGCCCTCCAGCGAGAGTTCGCCCACGACGGCGTAGTCGCGGAGCCGGTCCGACGAGAACTGGCCGCTGCCGGCGAGGATCCCGAGGGTAATTGGCAGGTCGAACGTGGCCGCCTGCTTGGGCAGCTCGGCCGGGGCGAGGTTGACGACGATCCGATCGTTGGGCCGGTTAAACCCGGAATTGACCATGGCGCGGGCGACGCGGTGGGTGCTCTCGCGGATCGCCGCATCGGGCATGCCGACGAGCACCGTGGCCGGGAGGGCCCCCGCCGACACGTCGACCTCGACGTCCACCGGCACGGCGTCGATGCCGAAGAGGGAAAAGGTGTGGAGGCGGGCGAGCATGACGCGGTCCTTTCGTGATGTGGGAAGCGGCTGCGAATAGGTGAAACAACGACCGTCAGCGATAGGTGTATACAGATGTCCACTTTTCTGTCAAGGGCCCACTCCCCGGGGCGTGCGCGGACCGAAGCGAACGAGTTGGCGATGCCGACGTTCGGTGCTCGAAGTTCCACCAACCATGACGGCGCTCCGTCACGAGCTTCGCAGGCTCCAGGCGGGGATGCCGGCGGTTCGTTGCCGAACGAACCGCGGCAGCGGACGCGTGATAAAATCCGGTGGTGTGAATAATCCCTTGGTCGCGAACCGCTGATCTCCGACGTGCGGCAAACCCCGGCTTCCTCCGGACCCAGGCAGCTCTTGGTGAAGCCGTTGCTCGCCCGGAAGCAACCTCTCTATCCCGACCGACAACCATGCTGCTCGCCATGAAGCTCAGCCGCGCGGTGCTCTTTGTCGTTGCCCTGCTGCTGCCCGGAGCATTTCCAGGCCTCCCTCCCTCGCTGGCTGAAGAAGTTTCTGCAGAAGTCACCCCAATCCAATCGCTCTCGGCTGAGCGAACCAAGAGTCTTGTTGCGGAGTTCAGGGTGAAGGACTCGCTTCTTCGCGGTGCGAATGGGCTGTCGCTGCGTGGTCTCACGTCGCTCTCGGCTGCCACTGCCGCGGAACTGGCAACGTTCACGGGGCAGTTCCTTGAACTGAATAGACTTTCTTCACGAGATGCCAAGACGGCCAAATCGCTGGCCGGCTGCAAAGGCCAGTTCTCGAGAAACGGCCTGTCTACCCTCGAGGCCGATGCCGCGCCGCTGGCAGGTGACGGGTCGTGAGCGACGCGGGGGCGAACGCGGACGCGGCGCTGGTGCGGCTGTTCGTGGCCATCGATGTCCCGCCCGAGGTGCAGCGGCGGCTGCTTGCGCTCGTGCCCGTCGCCCCGGGCGTGCGGCGGGTCGCGGTCGGCCAGGTGCACCTCACGCTCCACTTTCTCGGTGCGGTGGCGGCGGCGGCCGTCGATCCGCTCGCCGCCGGCCTCGGCGGCGTGATGTGGCGCGGGTTTCCGCTCGTGCTCGCGGGGGGCGGACGGTTCCCGCCGCGGGGGCCGGCGGCCGTGCTCTGGGTCGGCGTTCGCGAGAGCCGCGGCCTCTCCGATCTGCACGCGGCGCTCGGTGAGGCCCTCGTACGACACGGGGAGACCGTCGAGCCGCGGCCTTACCTACCGCACGTGACGCTCGCCCGCCTGGAACGGCAGGCCGGCCGCGGTGCGGTCGAGGGGTTTCTGCGGGAGGCGGCGGAGCTCGAACCGCTCGAGGTGGCCGTGGACCGGTTTCATGTGTACCGCAGCGATCGCGGTCCCTGTGGCCAGGTGCACACGATCGTGCGGTCGTGCCTCGCGGCCGGTTGAGTCGGGGCCGTGCGCCGAAGGTCGGGCCACGCGACGGGGCGATGCGTCAGCGGCCCGCTGCCCCGGCTGGCGGGGATCTCGATGTCCTCTCGCCCGCATGTTCCCTGCGGGCTGACCGATCCGCTTTCAGCGGAACCGATTGGGCGGCTGGCACGCCGCGGGCGCCGGGTTCAGCGGTCGCGATGGGCGGCCCGATACGCCGCGGGCGAGACCCCCAGTCGGCCGCGGAACACGCGGTTCATCTGCTGCGGGTAGCCGAACCCGCTGCGGGCCGCCACCGTCTCGATCGCCAGGTCGCTGCCGGCCAGAAGCCGCTTCGCCTCCCGCACCCGGGCCGTGACGAGCTCGTCGTGGAAGCCGTGGCCGAGCACCGCCTTGAAGCGGCGGACGAGCGTCGACCGTGACACGTCGAGCCGCGCGGCGACGTCGCCGACCGTCAGCGGGCCGTGAAAGTGGTCGCGGATGAGCCGCAGGGCCGCGGCCACGTCGGCGTCGGCAGCGGACTGGAAGTCGGTGCTCCGCCGCGCTACGATGCCCCGCGGAGGCACTTCCATCGCCACCCAGTCGGCCGCCGTCGCGCTCCGGCCGGCGGATGGTCGCCGTGGTCCCCGGCCGTCCATGACGGCGGCCAGGAGCTTGGCGGCCTCGAAGCCGATCGTGAAGTGGTCGGCGATGACGCTCGTGATCGGCGGGGCCGCCAGTTCGCAAAACACCTCGTCGTTGTCCACGCCGATGACGGCCGCCTCGTCGGGCACGTCGATGCCCGCGATGCGGCAGGCGGCCGTCGTGAACCCGGCGTACTGGTCGTTGGCCGCCATGATGCCCACGGGTCGCGGCAGCCGCCGCAGCCAGGCCGACAGCCGGCGCAGCCGCGCCTCGGGAGGCACGGCCAGCCGCTGGTGCTGCGGAAACTCGAAGACGTGGCAGCTATGCCCTCCCGCCTCGAGGGCCGCGCGGAATGCCGCCCGGCGGTTGTCCGACCAGTACATCCCCTTCGCCCCCACGAAGGCGAACGACCGCAGGCCGCAGTTCAAAAGGTGATCGACGGCCAGCCGCCCCGCGGCCCGCTCGTCGCACACCACGAGCGGCACGGAGGGATGGCGGGCCACGCCGAGCAGCTCCACGGCCGGCACGTTCGATGCGACGACGGCCGCCATCGCCTTCGGGCAGTGGGAGCGGGCGATGATGCCGTCGCCCTGCCACCGCCGGAGCCACGGCGGCGGCCCGTTCTCCAGCCGTCGCGGCTCGTGGTCGAGCTGCCAGCGGACGCCGCTTTCCGCGACGAAGGCGAGGATGCCGCGGAGCGCCTCGCGGGCCGAGGCGTGCGACGTTTCGACGAGCAAGGCGATGCGGCGGTCGGCCATGGTGGGAATCCCCGGGCCGTTCTAGCACGCCACCGACGCCCGGAGGATATCCGCCAGGCCGGCGGCATCCGTCGGCACGGGATCCGCGTCCACGCGGACGCCGAAGTCCGCCCGCACTTCCGATCCGATCGCGTCGAAGTCGGCCGCGGGGACGCCGTATTCGAGGACGTTTTTCCGCAGCCCGATCCGGGCGATGAAGTCGGCGATCGCCTGGATGGCCCAGTCGGCCCGCGCGTCGTCGGTCTCGTCGCGGCAGCCCAACAGGCCGGCGATGTGCGACAACTTGCTGACTGCACCGGGCCGCGAGTGCCGCAGGCAGGCCACGGTGACCGTCGCGATCGCACGGCCATGGACGATTGAGTACCGTCCGCCGAGCACCATCGCGATGACGTGCGGGATGACGATCGCGTTGGCGGCCAGCGAGATGCCGGCCAGCGTGTCGGCCCAGGCCATCCGGTTGCGGAGTTCGAGATCGTCGGGCCGCTCGAGCACCTCCGGCAGCGTGTGGTAGACGATCCGCATCGCCTCCTCGGCGCAGAGGTTGCCGAGCGGATTCTCGGACCGCGAGAGGAAGCCCTCGAGCGCCTGGGCGAAGGCGTCGAAGCCGGTGCAGGCGGTCACCTCGCGGGGCATCGTCCGCAGGATCTCGGGGTCGCAGATGGCGGCCCGGGGATAGAGATGGTCGGAGATCAGCGCCCGCTTGATGCCCCGCGCGCGGTCGGAGAGCACGGCCACCCGGCCGACGTGACTGCCCGTGCCGGAGGTGGAACTGATGGCGATGGTCGGCAGGGTGGTGGCGGTGATCGGCCGCGGTCCGTTGACGATGTAGTCCATGATCGGCCCAGGATGCGTGGCCGCCACACCCACGGCCTTGGCCGCGTCGATGGCGCTGCCGCCGCCGCACCCGATGACGACGTCGGCGGCCATCTCCCGCGCGGCGCGACCGGCGGCCTCGATCTCGGCGTACTCCGGCTCGGCCGAGAGCCCGTCGAACACCGCATGGGCGATGCCCGCGGCGTCGAGCACGGCCTCGAGACGGGCGGTCACTCCGGCCCGCTTCATGGCCTGACGGCCGGTGACGATCAGCGCCCGCCGCAGGCCGGGCATGAATGCCGGCAGCCGTTCGAGCGCGCCTGTCCCGAACTCCACGGGCACAGGCATCCGCAGGGTCCACGGCGTCATCGCGTTCATAGCTTGCCCTTGTGCTCGGCGCAGCCGCGGAGGATCTCACGAGCCTGATCGAGCACCAGCCCGACCCGTGTCGCCCCGGCCTCCAGCATGCTCATGTAGCGGAAGAAGTTGCCGACACGGCCGGAGGCCTTGATGCCCATCTTCGGCCCGACGGTGCGGCGGATGAGCCGCACGTCCTCGTAGAGGGCCAGCGGATCGGGGCTCGCGCCCGTGCAGGTCTTGACGAACGCCGCTCCGCCGTCGCGGACGATCTTCGAGGCCTCGATCTTCTGCCGCATGTCGAGGAAGGGCGTCTCGATGATCACCTTCACTGGCCGCCCCTGGGCCGCCGTGACCACGGCCCGCACGTCCGCCTCGACCCGCTTGCGATTGCCGGCGAACAGGCCGCCCAGATCGAGCACCATGTCGATCTCGTCGGCCCCCTCGGCAACGGCCGCTTCGGTCTCGAAGACCTTGGCGGCCGTCTTCACCGTGCCGTGCGGAAACCCCACGCAGGCCACGACCTCGACCTTCGAGCCCTTCACCGCCCGGGCCGCCGTGGCCGTGTGCAGGGAGTTCACGCACAGGTAGCGGAAGCCCTCCTCCCGCAGGGTCGCGGCCAGGGTCTCGATCTCCGCCTCCGTGGTCGTCGGCTTGAGGATCGCCACGTCGAGGGACTGCTTGATCTGGGTGGCCGTCGTCTTCACGCTTCGCTCCGTTTCTGTACGTAGTTCCGTGTCTGGTGCCGGTGGCTCGTTGTCCGTGGACAAAGCCCTCCATGGCCTTTGTCCACTTGGCCGACCGGTGGAAACGCCGAGGGTTTCCACGGTCGGCATTCCTCGCATCCTGCTCGGGCAGACTTGTTCCACATTCTGCTAAGCCGGGCAGCCCAGCGCCTGCTCGAACATCCGCTTGATCTGTGCCTCGTCGAACACCGGTCGGTATTGGGCCACCGGGCGGCCCATGTAGGCAAAGACGTCCTGTGCCAGCCGGGCGGGCAGCGCCGGGTCGAGGCCCGCGTTGCTCCACAGGCCAGCCAGGCCGATCTCCGCCACGAACCGATCGATCCAGTCAACCAGCGACCGGGCCTTGTCGCGAACGCTCATACCGGGCCGGGCGGCCCCCACGGCCTCCGCCAGCATCGCGCAGCGTTCCGGCTGGGCCTCCCAGGTGTGCGCCAGCACGACGGGTTGCACGAGGGCCAGCGCCAGCCCGTGCGGCGTTCCCAGCCGGGCGCCGAGCGGCAGGGCCATGGCATGCGCGACCGCGGCGTTGGCCAGGCCGATGGCGAGTCCCCCGCAGGTGGCGGCCCAGGCCATTTCGGCGCGGGCCGTGCGGTTGCCGCCGTCGCGGATCGCCGTGGGCAGGTGGGCCGCCACGCGGCGGACCGCCTCCAGGGCGAAGAGTTCGGAGGCCGGTGTGCTGCGGTCCACGTTCAGGAACGACTCGATGCCGTGCGTGAGCGTGTCGAACCCGGTCATGGCCGTCGTTCGCGGCGGCATCGTGAGGGTGAGTTCGGGGTCCACGATCGCCACCCGCGGATACATCCGCGGCGTGAGCAGCGCCGCCTTCATTTCCAGGCGAGGGTTGTCGAGCACCGCACCCTGCGACACCTCCGAGCCGGTGCCGGCGGTGGTGGGGATCGCGACGAGCGGCAGAAGCGGGGCGGTGAGCGGCTTGGCGCTTGCGCCGGTGTAGGTGACATAGTCCCAGATCGGCCCGTCGTGGGTCGCTGCCGCCGAGAGGGCCTTGGCGAAGTCGATGGCGCTGCCGCCACCGAGGGCCACAATCACCTCCACGCCACTCTGGCGGACCTCGGTCGCCGCGCGGTCCACGTCGTCGCAGGTCGGGTCGGGCTGCACGCCGGCGAAGCGGGTCGTCGTGAAGCCGGCATCCCGGAGGATCCGCTCGGCCCGTTCCACGACCCCGAGTCGCACGAGGTCTTCGGTCGTGACCACGAGCACGTGCCGCCCGCCGAGCGGCTTGCATTCCTCGGCGAGGCTGGCGAGCCTGCCAGCGCCAAAGACGATCCGCCCGGGCCAGTTCACGAAGAATGTGTCGGAGTCGTTCATGGGCTACGGAACGTACCCGAAGGACCGACTGGTGGCAAGCATGAAATGATTCATGCAATGAACAAATCGAATCATTCGGGTGAGACGGCCACGAGGCCGTGCCGACGGGTCGTCGCCGCCGAGCCGTTGTTGCCGGCGGGGCAGGGAACGAGCCGGGGAGCGCATTGCATCCAGCGGACGGCAGCCGAGCAGGTGATAGATCTGTCACCACGGCGGCCGCTATTCCGCCCCCCGCGATCAGCGGCCCTGAACGGTTCCGCCGTCAGGGCGTCGATCCCTGCAGGCAGCACACCGCCCCGTCCGCGGTGGTCGCGTAGACGCGGCCGCGGCTGACCGCGATGCCGTCCTGGACGACCGCGGCGGGCAGATCGATATCGGCGAGACGCCCGCCGTCGGCGGCGTCCAGCACGTGCACGAAGCCCGGCGCGACGAGCGGATCCTGCTGCCGCTCCACCCATTGGCCCATCATCGTCGAGAGCACCGCATCATCCCACAGCTCGTCGGCGGGCCGTCCGGTGGGCAAGGGGGTTGGCTCACTGGGGGGCGGCGATGGCGGCCGCGAGCCGGGCTTGGGGCGATCGATGCGCGGCCCGGCGACGATCACCCGTGGCCCCGCCAGGGCCAAGGCCCACACGTCTTTGGCGGGCGTCTGCCAGCGAACCGCATCGTTTGTCTTCCCATCCAGCCTGGCGGGATCGAGGCAGAAGACGGCGGACGTGGTGATGGCATCGGGCGCGAGGCCGGGCCGCATCGCCTTGATGGGCTTGCCGTAACCTGCGGCCGTGAAGCCGATCATGTGTCCCTGATCCCAGGCCCAGCGATTGGCGGCGATCTGCCGAAGATAGAGGCCGCCGCGCGGCTTGAGCGAGAGCGTGTCGGCGGCGCTGATGATCGGCGTATCCAGGGCGCACAGGTGCATGGCTGTCGGCGGGTTGTAGGGGGCCAGCGCGGCCAGCCACCCGGGCGGTCCGGTCGTGGGGGCCGCGGCGTCGACGGCGTTGCGGTTCAGGTAGATCCCGTCCTCCCCCTTGACGAGCATGTCGTTGGGATACGTCGGCCGCGTCGGCCGGTAGCCGATCGTCTTGCCCGTGGCCGGCTCGAACTCCCAGACCATGATGTTCATGCCCGGATCGTGCCCGGCGTTGGCGTAGCCGCGGTCACCATCGACGAGGATCGTGCCGGTCACCGGCCAGCGGGATTCGAGCTGCCCGTAGACGAGGATCCGCTCCTCCGCCGGGGCGATGCGGCGCCGCCATGCCAGCCGACCGTCGGCCGCGCGAAGGCAGTAGACCCAGCCGCCACGCGAGCCGAACATGCACAGCCCCCGATGAATCGTCGGCGGCGAGTCGATCCGCGATTCGGCCGTGTACCGCCAGGCGACTGCACCACTCTTCTCGTCCAGCGCCACGACCTGGTGCTCGTCGATGAGGCTCACGAACACCTTGCCCGCCGCCACGACCGGGGCGCTGATGACCTGGTTGTGATTGTGCTGGGCCCGCCAGCTGCTCTTGACGATCCAGGCATCCGGCCGCACGCCCAGCGGCGTGCGCCAGGCAATGCCGCGCGGGTCGGCCGCGGCGGACGTGGAGCACGAGCGGGTCGGATTCGCCCGCAGGATCGGCCAGTCGCCGGCGTCTTCTGGCGTTGCATCGACCTGGCCGAACACCTCCCCCTTCTCGAGTTCGCCGGGCTCCTCGAACGCCTTCTGCGGAGGCGGCACGTCGACCGGCGCCAACGCGTAGAGGCCGCGGAGGCCGGCCCTGAAATGCCCGCATCGGCAGCCCTGCTGGGGCTGATAGATCATGCCGTGCGCCACGCCGCCACCCGAGATGCACGTCACATGGGGGCGGGACGTTCCCAGATAGGGGAAGGGAAGCGGGGTCTTTTCACGCCGCGCAGGGTCACCGCCCGGTGCCATCAGGTCGAGCAGCATTTTTTCCGTGTACGCGCCTTCGGCGCAGGCATAGAGCCCCAACGACATATTAGGGTGCGGTGCCGCACCCGTGCCGATCCGTTTTCCCGTGGCGATGTCGTAAAACACGCCCGTCGACGTCCGCCCCGCCTTTTCGACGATCAGGATGCGGTCGCTGAGGATGTGCTCGGCCACCGCGTCGAAGGCGTGCAGCAGGTCGCCGCTCGCCCCGTCGATGACGGCCGTGACCCCGGGGGGAACCGTCGCCAGCACCCGCCCGTCCGCCGCTGCCGACAGCGTCAGCGGTCCTTTCCCGTCACCGAACTCCCGGGCCGATTTCCGCCAGATTTCCGCGCCGCTCGCCGCCCGCATGGCCAGCAGACGCGCCGGCTGTTCCGGCTGGCCTTCCGCGGCCGCGCCGACGCAGGCATAGATGCGATCGCCGTCGAGGAGGACGGGAAACCGCACGTCCTGCGGTCCGTGCCACAGCTGCCTGCCGGTCGCAGCATCGAAGACGTACAGCACCTTGGCGATCGGGTCGTGCACCGCCGCCACCGTGGCGTTGCAGTGCAGCCATGACTGCTCGTGAAACTGCACCGGCGCCTCCGCCGCGTAGAGAATGCGGCCGTCGCGGAGATCGGTGGCGGTCAATCGCCCCGCCTCGATGGTGAAGATCCGCCCGTCCGCCATGGCCAGGGGCCGCTTGACCCTCTTCGCGTGCGTGCCGTTCCACGGGCGGAGCCATTGCAGGGTGCCGTTGAACGCGTCACGGCACGAGAGCATCCACATTTGCCGCGGCCCGGCGTGCCAGTAGCTGCCCTCGCGGATCAGCCCGGCGACCTCGAAGCCCGCCAGCGAGACGAACCGCCCATCGGCGCTGACCAAGGCGGCCATCGCGGCGTGCGAGCCCTGGGGGTCCTGTTCGCCGTCGAGCCACTGGAGCCAGAGGTTCTGCGTGAGGGGATTGATCGCGTCGCGCGAGATCGACAGGCCGCCGGCCTCGCGGTAGCGGCTGTGCGTCCACTGATCCATGTCCGCCGGCCATGCGGCCGTGAGACGCACGTGATCGCCCTCCTGTTTTGCATCCTGCACGGTCAGCCCCGCCGTGGCGAGCTGCGCCTTGACCTGATCGAGCGTGCCGCCGCCCACCAGGATGGTCCCCCGCGGCACGACGACCCGCAGGCACTCGGCCCATGCCAGCCCGCGCGACTGCGCCTCCTGCACATCGTCGATGATCAGCGTGTTGGCCACCCTGCGGGCATAGGGAAGCGACCGCAGATCCGCACGATGATCGGCCGATGCCAGGCCGTACACGCCCGCGGTGGTGAAGGCGGCCCGAACCATGGCGGTGGTCCGTGCGTTGGGGCACAGCGACTGCACCACCCACCGCCCGGTCGAAGCCAGGTCGAGCGCGGGTTGCGGCGAACCGGCGCAGACGTGGATGGCCACGCCCGCTTTGGCCTCGACCACCTCCGCGCCGTGGATCGTCGCGGCGGAGAGCAGGACCGCCGCCAGGAATCGGGGGAACACGCGCGTCACCATCGGTGGTCATCCTCCGGAGGAAGCGCCGAGAAGATCATGGTCGCCGCGAGTGGAACGTCGTTGCAGCTGAGCAGGATAGAGCACCGTCGCCGGCATCACCAACGGCCACGTTCCGCGACGGGGGCGGCTTGACGGTCGTTCGCCGACCCGAATGACGCCGTGACGGTGTGGAGGCGGGCCTATCGGCCAGCCTCGGCATTGGCCCGGGCGAGCATCGCCTGCCGCGCCGCGACGATCATCGACACCAGGGCGTCTTTCACGTCTTCCTCGCTGCCATAGGCGTCGCGAATGGCGTTGAGCCGCCGCCGCGCCGCCTGCACGATCAGGGCCGCGTCGGTGGTGTCGGGGGGTAGTCCGAGCACCTCGTGGGGGGCGGCCAGAGGCTGGGAGCGGCTCGGTTCGGCCTTCCAGCCGGCAGCGAAAGTGATCATGCGGTCGACTCCAGGAGAGAGATGCAGACGGCCGGACAGGCCGTCTCCTGGAATCAATGGCGAAGAAAAGTGCCTCCAGGGGCAAAACCGGTTACAAGCCGCAGAAAATCCCGTTTTTGCGCCGCCGCCGCCGTGCCCGTCGCCAGGCCCATCCGGTGCCGAGCAGGCCGATGGCCAGCAGGACGCCGGCCGAGGGTTCGGGCACCGCGACGACGTTCACGAAACGGCTGTCGGGCAGAAAGTCGCCGGTGTGGTTCAGGCCGCCGAGGGGGGCGTCATAGTCGATCCGCCACTGCTGAGCCCCGACGGAAAACAGGGAGCCGTCCGTCAAGGCCGCACCGCCGGAATGGAAAAAGCCTCCGTTCCAACTCCCGCCATAGTTGATCAGCGAGAGGATCGTCCCCTCGGCAACCCTCCCGGCACCGGCCGCGAGATCGGCGAGCACGAGCCCGACCGTGCCCGTCAACGTCAGATCTCCCATGATCGTCAGCAGGTCCGCCGCCGGGACCACGGACCGCACTTCGGCACGGAAGACCGATCCATCAAGCAGCGAGACGGGGCCGCAGGCCAGGCTTTCGAGGCCATCGCCGGGGGACAACGTGCCGCCGGCCAGGACCGTCACGGCACCGCCGATGCTCCCTGATCCCCCTAGTGTGGCACCGCCGTCCACCGAGACCAACGTGCTGCCGACCGCACCGTTGACCAGCAGGGTGCCGGCGTTGACCAGCGTGGCGCCGGAATAGCTGCTGGTCGCGGTGAGCCGGAGCGTGCCGGCCCCCGCCAGCGTCAGCCCCCCCGTTCCGCTGATGCTCGTGGCCGCCGTGCCGGAACCGAGCCGGTTGAAGATCAGCGTGCCATTGTTGACCAGGTCGGTGCCGAGGACGCCCGACGCCGTCGTGCCGGTGCCGATTTGCAGCGTGCCCCCGGCGTCGAGGGTGATCGTGCCGGTGGCTCCTTTGGAGAGCGTGCCACCGACGATCACCAGGCCCCCGGTGCCGCCGCTGCCGGAGATCGTCAGGCTGCCGGGGCCGCTGGTGCCCACGTTCAGATTGGCGGCGGTGCTCCATGTGCCGCCGCTGACTGTGACCGAGCCGGATGCCGTCGCATTGGAGCCGATGTATGCCGTGGTGCTGGTGACGTTGCCGCCGGTCACGTGCAGCACGCCTGTGCCACCGGTCCCGCCCAGGGCGCCGCCCACATAGAGCGGGCCGCGGTTGTTCCAGGTGCCGCTGCTGACGGTCGCCGTGCCGACGCTGCCGGCGGCCCAGCCCAGATAGCCGCTGGAGTTGGTGACGAAGCCGCCCGAGACGTCGAGCACGCCGGTGCCTGAATAGCCGACGTAGAGGATCCGCACCGAGCTGCCGGTGGCGTTGGCCCACGTGCCGCTGCTGACGGTCGCCGAGCCCAGGCTCCCCGCCGCGAAGCCGAGGAAGCCGGCGCCGTTCCGCACGACACCGCCCGTCACGGCGAGCGTGCCGGTGCCGACGTCGCCCACGACGAGCGGATTGGTGCCCGTCGTGCCGATGCCAAGCACGCCGCTCGATGCGGTGATCGCCAGGTCAAACCGGCCCGTGCCGGAGGTCAAGCCCGTCAGGAACCACGTGCCGGTGTTGGTCAGCGACAGGCCGCCGGTTCCGGAGATGGTGCCACCGGTCGTCAAGGCCGTCGTCTGATTGAACTGCAGCAGCCCGTTGGCTACGACGTTGCCGGTGATGCTCGCGCCGGCGTTGAGGATCACGGTCTCGCCCGCCGCGATCGTGCCCCCCGACCAGGCGGCGGTATGGGTGGTCGTCGCCGCCGGCGCCGCGGGCAGGCACGGCAAGACAACGAGGATCAGCAGGCCGGGGGCGAGGCAGCGGATCGTCCGCTGGGGATTCAGGCGACGCATGTGCCAATAACCGAGACAGGGGCGGAGGATAGCCCCTGCCGGGAAAGGTAGTCAATAATGAGGAGTGTAATGCACATGGTGGGGTGCCTGACCTGGGGCCCCCGGGCGGGCGGCCCGCGGGCTTCCCGAGTCGCGAAAGAATCCTATAACCGGTGCTGGTTTTCGGTTCGCGTGGTCATGGAGTCGGCAGCCGTGCAGGACGCCGCGGACGTTTCCCGGTTGTTCACCGCTCTCATGAACGGCGACCTCGCGGCGCGGGATCGGATCGTCGAGGTGTGCAGCGCGCGGCTGCGGCACCTGACGCACAAGATCCTGCGGACCTATCCCGGTGTCCGCCGCTACGACGACACCGACGACGTGTTCCAGGGGGCGATCATGCGGCTGCACCGGGCGCTGGGCCAGCTGGCCGTGGCCGGCGAGTCGCCGCGGTCGTTGATGGCCCTGGGCGCCGTGCAGATCCACCGGGAACTCGTCGATCTGGCCCGCCGGTACACGCACAAGTCGGCCTCTCAGGCGAATCACGGCACGAACGTCTACAACGCCGGGGACGGGCCGCGGCATTTCGTGGACGATGCCGCGCAGCCCGAGGAATCGCTCGATCGCTGGGAGCGGTTTCACGACGCCGTCGAACAGTTGGCAGCGGAGCCGAAGGAGGTGTTTCGCCTGGTCTGGTATCTCGGCTGCGATCAAAAGACGATCGCCGCCGTGATGGGATGCTCCGAGCGGACCGTGAAGAACTACTGGCGGCAGGCGCGAGACGCGGTGAAGGCGGCTCTGGATGGCGAGCGGCCGGAGTGATCGGCAGGGGAAGCCCCGACGATGCCATGCAGCCATGAATCAGAAACCGGTGGCGACGCCGGGGCCGGACGAGCCGAACGTGGCGTGGCGGGCGGATTTTCGCTCGTCGAGATGCTCGTCGCGGTCGCCATCATCGCCGGGCTCGCGGGGCTGCTGATGCCTGGCGTGCTCGCGGTTCGGGAAGCGGCCCGCCGCACGCAGTGCGCGAACAACCTGCGGCAGATCGGCATCGGCTTCCATCAGTATCACGCGGCCCGAGACTGCTTTCCGAACAACGTGTCGGTGGGGCCGATCCGCCATCATTGGTGCGCCCAGATCCTGCCCTATCTCGACGAGCGTCCGCTGGCGGACCGTTACGACTACGCGGTGCGGTTCGACGACGCCATCAACATGGCCGCCGTGCAGACGCCGCTGGCCTTCATGACGTGCCCGTCCACACCAGGTGGGCCGCGGCAGCACCCGCGGTTCAAGACCACGAGTCCGACATGGAGTGCGGCGGTGGCCGATTACGCCGCCTCCGACGGCCCGAGTGCGGCGCTGTGGAATGCTCCGGCCGTGGTGTCGTATCCCCGGCCCGACAACTGGGAAGGCTTCCTCAAGGGAGCGACCGTCCCCGGGGCCCGGGGACGCCGCATGCGCGAGATCACCGACGGCACCTCGAAGAGCATCGCCGTCGTCGAGTCGGCGGGGCGGCCGCAGGTATGGGCGTTCGGCGCGTTGGTGCCCGATTCCGGGCGGTTCGACTCGAGCCCCGTCAGCACCAAGTACGCTCCGCTGTGCGGCTGGGCCGACACCAACCAGTTTGCAGTCCGGGGATTTCGTCGCGACGCGACGCAGGTCGATCCGGCCAATCGATACAAGTCGCCCGGGCCGACGATGATCAACGGCAGCAACAACTTCGGAATCTATGGGTTCCATTCCGGCGGGGCTGCAACCCTGTTCGTCGACGGCGCGGTCCGGTTCAGCGATGAGGCCGCCTCCGCGGACGTGGTGGCCGCCCAACTCACCATTCAGGCCGCAGACGACGCCCGCGTGCGTTGACGGCGCGGAGTTCGCCACCCATGCAGCACCTTCACGATGCCGCCGGCCGATGCTCCACCGCCATGCGTTGCGGCATCCTCGCTGTCCGTGGCCAAAGCCCTCCATGGCCTTTGTTCACTTGGCCGACCGGTGGAAACGCCGGAGGTTTCCCCGGTCGGTATTCCTCACATCCTGCTCGGGCAGACTTGTTCCGCAGTCTGCTCGCCGTGGCGAGCGGAGCGGCATGGATCGTGCTCGGGCTCGCCGTCGTGGGGGCCGCCGAACCCGACCCGCCGGCGAAGCGGCCCCCGCGGCCGGAGCGGTCGGCGGCCGCGCGGGCGGAAGCCGTCCGGCAGCTGCGGGAAGACTATCGCCGCCCGCCTGCCCAGTGGCCGGCGCCGCACGTCGATCCAGGGGTTGAATGGCGGGAAATCGGCCTCTTGCCGGAGGTCGTGCACCCGGAGAGCAATCCCTACACCGCCGCGAAGGCCGAGCTCGGCCGGCTCCTGTTCTTCGACGCCCGCCTTTCGGCCGACGGCAAGATTGCCTGCGTCACCTGCCACGAGCCGAACCTCGGCTGGGCCGACGGGCGGGCCGTCAGCCAGCCGCATGGCCGGTCGCCGCAGCGAAACACGCCGACGATTCGCAACGTGGCGTTTCAGACGCATCTGTTCTGGGACGGACGGGCCGGCAGCCTGGAGCAGCAGGTCGAGGAGGCGCTCACCAATCCGGCGGAGATGGCGGCCGACCGTGACGCGGTGGTCGGCCTGCTCGCGCGGAGCCCAGGGTATCGGCAGCTGTTTGCCGACGCCTTCGCCGGCCGCCCGCCCTTGTTCGCGGCGGTGGTCGAGGCGGTGGCCTGCTTCGAGCGGACGATCGTGTCGGGCCGCTCGCGGTTCGACCGCTTCCTGCGGGGCGACGCGGCGGCGCTCGCCGATGCGGAGATCCTCGGCCTCGATCTGTTTCGCCGCGACGCGCGGTGCCTGAACTGCCACCATGGCCCGACGTTCAGCGACGGCCGGTTTCACGACCTCGGCTTGAGCTTCTACGGACGGCGCACCGAGGACCTCGGCCGCCATGCCGTCACCGGCGCGGCGGCCGACCGGGGCCGCTTCCGCACGCCGACCTTGCGGGACGTGACGCGGACGACACCGCTCATGCACACGGGCATGTTCGAACTCTCCGGCGTGCTCAACATGTACAACGCGGGGATGGTGACGCTCAAGCGCCAGCCCTACCAGCGGGACGACCCGGCGTTTCCGGTGAAGTCGCCGCACCTGAAGCCGCTGGGGCTCAACCGGCAGGACCTCGCCGACCTGGCCGCCTTTCTCGGCGCCCTCGAGGAGCCGCGGCAGCGGGTGCTGCCTCCGCCGTTGCCGGCGATCGAAGACGAGCCTGTCACCGCGACGCGGCAGCCGCCTGCCGGGCGCTGATGACGGCCGCATTGGACAGCCCGTGGACCCGCATACCCCCCGTGGCTGCCGCGGTCACGAGCAGCGTGCCGTCGGGGCTCAACACGACCGCCCGCGGAAACTCCCGGGGGGCGGGCAGGATGCACAGTTCGTGCCCTGATTCGGCATCCCAGATGCGGGCCGTGCCGTCACGGGAGGCCGTCACGATCCGCCGACCGTCGGGACTGAAGAGCACCGTCTCGACGACCCCTTCATGACCGCTGAAGACGCGGATGGCAGTCGCGGCATCGGGGCCGCTGCGGGTGTTCCAGAGGCGGACCGAGCCGTCCGTGGAGCCGGCCGCGAGCCGGCGGCCATCGGCGCTGAAGGCCAGGGCCCGCACGGCCGCCCGATGGCCGTTGAGCATGGCGATTCTCTTTCCGGTCGCAAAGTCGGCGAGATCGACCGACCCGATGGCCATGCCGGCTGCCCGCACCAGGCCGTCAGGGCTGGCTGCGAGGCAGGTCACGTGACCTTGGGGCCGTAAGGTTGCCGCCACCGCGCCGGTCGTGGCGTCGAGAAGATGGGGCATGCGGTAGGCCACCCGCGTGCCAGCCAGGCCGAAGACGGCGCCGGCGGCGACGAACACGCCATGGTAGCCCGAGGCCACCGCCATGAGCTGCCGGCCCGTGCGCGGTTCCCAGACCGCCACCGTGGCATCGCCCGACGTCGTCAGCAGGCGTGAGCCGTCGGGGCTGAAGGCGACCCGTTCGACGCCCCGCCGGATGGCGGCGAGCGTGGCGGTTCGTTCGCCGGTGTCGGTCCTCCAGACGCGGACTTCGCCCGCTTCGTCACCGTTCTTGACGGCGGCCGCGACGAGCGTGCCGTCCGGACTGTAGGCGACCTCCGTCACGAGGCCCGGGCCGCCCGCCAGCGCATGCAGCCGCTGGATGGTTCGCGGGTTCCACAATTCGACACTCCCGGTGCCCTGCGGTGCCACCGCCAGTTGCCGACCGTCCGGGCTGAAGGCGGCGGCCGTCATGCCCGGGTGCTCGGGAAGGGTGGCGAGCGGCTGCGCGGTCGCGCGGGACCAGATGCGCACGGTGCCGTCGTGGGCGCCGGACGCGAGCGTCTCTCCGGCGGGGTGAAACGCCAGCGTCGTGACCCCTCCGTCGTGACCCAGCAACTCCCGCTCGACCGCGGACGTGCGGGAATCCCAGAGCCGGATCGTGCCATTGGTGAATCCGCCGGCAACCTGCCGGCCGTCGGGGCTGAAGGCCGCCGCCGTGGCGATCCCCGCCGTGCCGGGCAGGCCGGCGACCCGCGTGCCACTGGCGACGTCCCAGACCTGGAGTTCGTGGTCGTCGAAATTCGTGGCCAGCCGATCGCCGTCCGGGCTGAAGGCGAGCAGGGAATCGATCGGCCCGCGGCCCCGCTGCGTCGTGACGGTGGAGAGGTGACGGCCGGTGCGGGTGTCGTACAGGCAGACCTCCCGCCGGCGATCGCGTCGGTCGAAGATGGCCGCGATCCGTCCGCCGTCGGGGCTGAAATGGAAGTCCCCGAAGCGTGCGTCCGCGTCGCCGAGCATCGCGATCCTCCGGCCGCTGGTCACATCCCACAGGCCGAGACTCCGCGCCGCGCCGAGGATGGCCAGCCGTGTGCCATCCGGGCTGAAGGCGGCGGCCGTCAGCCGGCCACGATGGTGCTCCAGGGTGACGTCTTCCGCGGCGGATGCCGCGGTCACGATGCGGACGCGGCCCTCCGCCGTATGAACCGCGGTGCGGTTCACGGCCGGGCAGACGGCCAGCGGCACGGTGGCGAGATCGTCCACGCTGCGCAGCCCAGTCGCCGCCGTCTGGGCACTCCACAATTTCGACCATGTGTCATGAGGCGACTCCAGCCGTTCATAGGCCCGCTGGCCATCGACACCGAAGAACAGAAGATCGCCCTTGCGAGAATGCAAGGAGCTGGCGTGAGACAGTCGTTTGAGGTCGTCAAGAGACTGCCACTTGTCGCCGGCAATGCACGTCGCGGCAAGAATCCTGCCGTCAGGGCTGTACTCGACGTCCCGCACCGGCCCGCGTTTCCAATCGAGCACGACCAGGGCGTGGTCGAGGTCGGCGGCCAGCACGTTCATTTCCAGCGGCAGAGGGGTGCCGACGAGGCCGCGGTTCTCCGCGTGCAACTGGCGGCCGAGCCGCAGATTTCCGGTGCTGATGGCGGCCTGCAGCGATCGCAGGTTGGCGACGTAGAGCCGCTGCCGGGAGAGAGTCGCCTCCGCGTCGGCCCGGGCCGTCTCCCGCAGGGCCGTGGCCCGTTCCCGCGCGGCCTGCACCGCGAAGATCGACGCGCCGATGCCCCCCGCCACGATCGCCGTCAGCAGGCCGGTCGCCGTCAGCGCGGCGAGCTTGTGACGCCGCGCCAGCCTGACGAGGGAGGCGCCGAGTCGCGGCGGGCTGGCGGTGATCGGCTCGCCGCCGAGATAGCGGCCCAGGTCGGCCTCGAGCTCGGCGGCACTCGAATAGCGGCGGGCCCGGTCCTTCTCCAGGCACTTCATGACGATCGTGGCGAGATCCCCGCGGAGCCGCGGGTTGACGGTGCTGATCGGCGTCGGCTCGGACTCCTGGACCAGGCGGGCGACGGCATAGACCGGCCGCCTGGCGACGTCATAGGGCAGCCTGCCGACGAGGAGTTCGTAGAGCACGACGCCCAGCGCGTAGACATCGGCCCGGACGTCGACCGCGTCGGGATCGCCGGAGAACTGCTCGGGGCACATGTACTGCACGGTGCCGACGAGTTGGCCGAGCTCGGTGTGCATGGTGGTCAGGGTCGCGTCGCCGTCGGTGGTCCGGGCGATGCCGAAGTCGATGATCTTCGCCTGTCCCGCGGCGTCGACGAGCATGTTGCCCGGCTTCAGATCACGATGGATGACCCCCTGCTGGTGGCCGTGGGCGACGGCGCGGCAGACGTCGCGGAACAACTGCAGCCGGGCCCGCGTGGAGAGGTCATGGTCGGCCGCGTAGGCGGTGATCGGCCGCGCGTCGGCGATGTACTCCATGACGAAGTAGGGCATGTCGCCGCCATGCACCGGCTGCATCCCCAGCGAATAGATGCGGGCGATTCCCGGATGGGTGAGGCGGCCCAGAATGTGTGCCTCGTACTCGAACCGCTTGAGCGACGCCTTCGAGAGCACGCCGGGGCGGATCACCTTCACGGCGACGGTCCGGCAGGGCATGCCCTGCAGCCCTTCATAAACCCGTCCCATGCCCCCCTCGGCGACGAACCGGACGAGCGTCACGTCGCCGAGGCGTGTCCCGGGACCGAGGTCGGGGCCGGCGGGCGCGGCGGGCGGCACGAGGAAGTCGGTCAGGCCCCCCGAGGACGACAGGGAATCCGCGCCGGCCTCGATCTGCGGACCTGCGGCATCCGATTCGGATGGCTGCATGAGTGGCTACCCAAGCATGAGAAGACGCCGCGGTCGCCGCCGCACCGTGGCGCGGAGTGTAGCAAAGCACCAACGGTGCCGGCGGATCGGCTACCATCATGCATCATGAAATACCAAAATTCATTCCGCGGTCTGCTCGTCGTGCTGCTGCTCGCTCCCGCCCTCCGGGCCGACGAGGGCATGTGGCTGTTCAACCAGCCGCCGCGGGAGCGGCTCGAGAAGGACCACGGCTTCCGCCTCACGCCCGAGTGGCTCCTGCACCTGCAGCAGTCGAGCGTGCGGTTCAGCTCCGGCGGCTCCGGCTCCTTCGTGTCGGCCGACGGCCTGGTGCTCACCAATCACCATGTCGGCGCCGGGGCGATCCAGAAGCTCGGCGACGCGACGCACGACTACTACCGCGACGGCTTCGCGGCCGCGACCCGTGAGCAGGAGCTCCGCTGCCACGACCTCGAGCTCAACGTGCTCGTCTCGATCGAGGACGTGACTGCCCGCGTGCAGGCGGCCGTGAAGCCCGACATGCCACCCACGGAAGCGGTTGCGGCCCGACGGGCGGTGCTGGCCGCGATCGAGAAGGAGTCGCTCGCCGCCACGGGCCTGCGGAGCGACGTGATCACGCTCCATCAGGGCGGGGCGTATCACCTGTACCGCGCGAAGCGGTACACCGACGTGCGGCTCGTGTTCGCGCCCGAGCATGCGATCGCCTTCTTCGGCGGCGACGCCGACAACTTCGAGTTTCCGCGGTACAACCTCGACATTTGCTTCTTCCGGGCTTACGAGAATGGCCAGCCGGCGCGGGTGCCGCACCATCTCGCCTGGGGTCGGCAGCCCGTGGCCGCCGGCGACCTCGTCTTCGTGTCCGGCCACCCCGGCCACACCGACCGGGCCAAGACGGTTGCCGAGGTGGTGGCGATGCGGGACCGGCAGCTGCCGCTCGACCTGCAGGTGATTCACCGTCTGGAATCGCTGTACGGCGCCTTCTGCGAAGAGGGGCCGGAGGAGCGACGGCAGGCCGTCGGCAGCCTGGTCAGCGTGCAGAATGGCCGCAAGGCGCGGTCGGGCATCCTCGCCGCGCTGCTCGACCCCGACCTGATCGCGCGGAAGCGGGCGGCTGAAGCGGCAGACCGCGGGCCGATCGAGGCCGGCCTCGACAGCCGCCCCTCGCCCTACCAGCGGATCGTGGAAGCGCAGGCCGAACTCGACCGCATCGCCGTCCGCCACCGGATGCTCGAAGGGGCGGCCGGCTTCAATAGCAAGTTCTTCGCGAACGCCCGCACGATCCTCCGATCGGTCGCGGAGCGGGCCAAGCCCGACGGTGACCGGCTCCGCGAGTATCGCGACTCCAACCGCGGCCCGCTGGAGCTGCAGCTCTTCTCGGCGGAGCCGCTGTACGACGGTTTCGAAATCGCCAAGCTCGCCGATTCGCTCACCGCCCTGGCGACGGTGCTCGGCGCCGACGATCCGCTCGTGCAGGCCGTACTCGCCGGCCGTCCGCCCCGCGAGCGGGCGGCCGCGCTCGTCGGCGGTACGGCCCTCGGGCGGCGGCCTCAGCCGGAGGTGGCACAGGCTCCGCCGCCCGATCGGCGCCGGGAGCTCTTCGACGGCGGCGCGGCGGCCGTGGCCGCGTCGTCCGACACCATGCTCGCCGTCGCGCGGCTCGTGGACGAGGAGTCGCGGCGACTGCGGTCGGTGGCGGAGGCGGCGCAGGAAGTGAAGCAGCAGGCCCACGCGGAGATCACGCGGGCCCGGTTCGCCCGCCTGGGAGCGACGCTCTATCCCGACGCCACCTTCACGCTCCGGCTGGCCTATGGTGTGGTCCGCGGCATCGAAGGCAGCGGACCGGAGGACTGCCCCGCGATCACGACATACGCCGGTCTCTTCGCGCGGGCCCGCAGCAAAGGCGACGCCGTCCCCTTCGTGCTGCCGCCGCGTTGGCAGGCACAACGGAAGCAGCTCGAGGCCGACGCGGCCTTCATGGGCACACCCTTCAACTTCGCCGCGACGGCCGACATCATCGGCGGCAACTCCGGCAGCCCGGTGGTGAACCGGGCCGGCGAGCTCGTGGGCCTGATCTTCGACGGCAACATCCACTCCCTGCGACTCGACCTGGCGTACGACGACCGGCTGTCGCGGGCCGTGTCGGTGGATGCGACCGGGATCCTCGCCGCGCTGCGGAAGGTGTATGCGGCCGAGGGCTTGGTGGCCGAACTCGAAGCCGCGGCGCCCGGCGTGCCGGCGGCCGCGGAGTGGCGGTCACTGTTCGACGGCAAGGCGCTCGGGGCATGGAAGCAGTCGGGCTACGGCGGCGCCGGCGACACGGAGGTGGCGGACGGGGTGATCCGGATTCCGATGGGCGTGGATTTGAGCGGCATCACGTGGACCGACGAGTTCCCCAAGGAAGGCTACGAGGTGGAGCTGGAGGCCCGCCGCGTGGAGGGCAACGACTTCTTCTGCGGCCTCACGTTTCCCGTGGGCGAGGATCCGTGCAGTTTCATCGTCGGCGGCTGGGGGGGCGGGATCGTCGGCCTCTCGAGCATCGACGGGGCGGATGCCGCCAACAACGAGACGACGCTCGTGCGGGCCTTCAAGACCGGCCGCTGGTACGCCGTGAAGGTGCGGGTCACGAAGGAGCGGATCGAGTGCTTCCTCGACGGCGTGCGGGTGGTCGATCAGCCGCGGGCGGGCCACACGATCTCGATCCGCGATTCGGTCGAGCCCTCACGGCCGCTGGGCGTGGCCACCTACGCCACGACGGCCGAGCTGCGGAACCTGCGCTGGCGGCCGGTCGGCGGCCCGGGGCCGCGATGAGCGACCGCGACGACGACGCCTTGCGGCGGCGGATCGCCCAGGCCGCGGCCCGCGGCGTCGCCGGCGGCAGCGATGCCACGCGGGCGGTGTTTCGGGCGGCGCGACGGGTGGCCGGGGGCTGGGTGCCCGCCGATCAGCTGCCGAGCCATGCCGAGGTGTGCGACGAGGTGACCCGCGGCCTCGATCCGGCGGTGGCGGCCGCACGGCTCGCGGGCGATCGCTTCGACCAGATCGCGGCGGTGGTGTCGGTCCTGGCCACCGTGCGGCAGGATCCCGTCAAGCATCCCGAGGGCGACGTGCTCGAGCACTCGCTGCAGGTGTTCGCCCGCGTGCGGGCCGAGCGGCCCTATGACGAGGAACTGCTGACCGCGGCGCTGGTGCACGACGTGGGGCGGGCCATCGATCGCGCCGCCCCCGTGGCCGCGACCCTGGCGGCTCTGGAGGGGCTGATCACGCCGCGAACGGCCTGGCTGGTGGAGACGCTGCCTGCCGCGGTCGCCTACGGCGACCGCACGCTCGGCCATCGGGCCCGGCAGCGGCTCGAGATGCACGCGGATTTTCTCGACGCCCTGGTGCTGGCGGATGCGGATCGGCGGGCTCGCATCCGCGGCTACGACGCCCCGTCGCTCGACGAGGCGATCGCGATCCTCCGCGGGCTCGACGCCGACGACGCGGATCCCGCCGCCACCTGACGACCGCGGATGCCAGGCGGCTCACTCGGGCCGCTGGCCGTCGAGCGCCGCTGTGACGGCGTCGCGGGCCGCACGCCAGCGGGTCTTGACCGTGCGCGCGGAACAGTCGAGCAGGCGGGCGATCGTCTTCTGGTCGGCGCCCAGGTACCAGACGAGGAGGAACATCTCGCGGCTCTCGGCCGGCAGCTCGTCGATCGCCGCGTGAAACTGCGACCAGCGGTCGAGGCTCTCGTCGGGAGCCGCCGAGCGGTCGGTGTGGAACGACGCCGCGTCGGGGTCGAGGTCCGCCGCGACCAGGTTCGTGGCATGGTGGGCCGCATGTGACTGCGGCCCCGCGTAGCGGCGGGCGAGGTCGAGCAGCGTGCGGCGGACCTGCGCGGCCGCCAGCGTCATCACGTCGCGTGGCGTCTGCGGCTGCAGCGTGCCCAGGGCGCGATGCAGCCGCAGGGCGGCGTTTTGGAAAACGTCGTCGGTGTCGTCCCAGCGACGGACCGTCGGATACCGGTCGAGCATCCGGCTGGCCAGGGCCCGCAGCCGCGTGGCAAAGAGCTCCAGGATCCGGTCGCGGGCGGCGATCTCGCCCGCCGCCAAACGCTCGAGGCAGGCGCTGACGGCCGCGGCATGCGAGTCGTGGTCGGCGGTCATGGGCAGGGGCGTGTGTGGCTCGGCGGACGACGCGGGGCCTGCCCCCGGAGTCCTGGGAGGTGTATAACCGCGAGCATGGGTGGTACCAAGCCGCCGGCCGCGTCGCCTCGCTCCAGTGCCGCCGAGGCGTCGATCCTGAGCGGCGCCAACGCGAGTTTCGGGCTTGCCGCCGGGGCGTGGGCCGCCTGGCAGGAGGACGATCTTGCCGCCGGCACGCAGATCGGCGACGTGGTCGTCGTGCGGCTGCTCGCCCGGGGCGGCATGGGGAGCGTCTACGAGGCACGGCAGACGACGCCGGCACGGACGGTGGCCGTGAAGGTCGTCCGCGAGGGGCGGCTCGGCCCCGACGTGCTGCGGCGGTTCGAGTACGAGGCCCGCGTGCTGGCCCGGCTCCGGCATCCCCACATCGCCCAGATCCATGCCTGCGGCACGTTCGCTTCGGCCCGCGGGCCGCTGCCGTACATCGTCATGGAACTCGTCGACGGGGCGCGGTCGATCACGGCGCACGCGGCGGCTGCGGGCCTGTCGATCCGGGAGCGGGTGCGGTTGTTTCGTGACGTGGCCGCCGCCGTCGCCCACGGCCATGGCAAGGGCGTGATCCATCGCGACCTCAAGCCGGGCAACATCCTCGTCGATGCCGCCGGCTGGCCGAAGGTGATCGACTTCGGCGTGGCGCGGACGCTGCATCCCGAGGACACGCGGGCGGGGGTGGCGACGGGAGCGGGCGAGCTGGTGGGCACGCTGCGGTACATGAGTCCGGAACAGCTCGGGGCCGACCCCGACGAGGTCGATGCCCGGACCGACGTCTACGCCCTCGGGCTGGTGCTGCACGAGCTGCTCACGGGGGCCTTGCCCTACGATCTGCAAGGCAAGTCGCCGGTGGAGGCGGCGCGGATGCTCGACGGTCGTGCGGCGCCGGAAACGGCGGCGCTCGAGCGGGCGGTTCGGGCCGAGGGGCGGCTGCGGGCCGACGAGGCGCGGTCCCTGGCGGCGATCATGGCCCGCTGCCTCGAGCCCCGCGCGGCCGACCGGTATGCGACGGCGGTCGAGGTGGAGGCCGAACTGGAACGCTGGCTGGCGGGAGACGCGGTGCTCGCGCGGCCGCTCGGCGCGGGGGAGTCGCTGTGGCGGCTCGCGGTCAAGCACCGGGCGGCGACGGCGGCCGCGCTGGCCGCGGTCGCCGCGGTCGTACTCGCAGCGGCGGGGATCACCTGGTTCTCGCTGCGGGCCGAGACCCAGCGGCGGGCGGCGGTCGAGGCGCTGGCCCTGGCCGAGTCGCGGCAGCGCGAGGCCGACCGGCAGACGGCCGTTGCCCGGGGCCAGCTCTATCTGTCGACCGTCCTCCTGGCTGCCGAGGCCCGCGACCGCGACAACCTTCCCGAAGCGGCACGGCTGCTGGCGACGGCCGCCGATCTCGTCGCCGCTGCGGGCCCGGGCCATCCACTGGAACTCGACTGCCTGTTCGCATCGCTCGACGACGCCACCGTCATCCACCGCGGCCATCGCGGCATCGTGACCGCCGTGGGCTGGTCGCCCGACGGCCGCCGCCTGATCACGGGGGGCGCGGATGGCGGCGTGCGGCTGTTCAAGGGGGGAGAGTCAGGCGAGCCGCGGGTGATCGCCATGCACGACGGAGCGGTCTGGGCTGTGACGTTCTCGCCGGATGGGGATCTGGTGGCGACCGCTGCGGCCGATGCCACGGTGCGGCTCCACGATGCCGCGACCGACGCGGAGGTGGCCGTGCTCGATCGTCACGACGGCCCCGTCTATGCCGCGACGTTCTCCCCCGACGGCAGCCTGCTGGCCACGGCCGGCCGCGACGGCACGGTGCGGCTCCACGACACGGCGACCTGGCACGAACGGCAGGTGCTCATGGGGCATGACGGCACCGTGTACGCCGCGGCCTTCTCCCCGGATGGCGGCCTGCTCGCCAGCGGCGGCCAGGACGGCGTCGTTCGCCTGTGGGACGTGGCGACTGGCACCGAGCGCGCGGTGATCGAAGGGCACGAGGGACGGATTTTCCGCATCGAGTTTTCGGCCGATGGCGAACGGCTGGCGACGGCTTCCGCAGACGCCACGGCCCGCGTGTGGGAGGTGGACGGCGGGGCGTCACTGGCGGTCATGCGGCATCCATTCCGAGTGAACGCCGTCGCGTTCGTCGCTGGCGACCGCCGGATCGCGACGGCCTCCGGTGACGGCACGCTGCGGATCTGGGATGTCGATCCGGCGGCGGAGGTGGCGCGGCTCCGGGGGCATGCAGCGGCGCTGTGGTCGCTGGCTGTCGTACCCGGCACGACGCGGGCGGTAACCGGGTCGGCGGACGGAACGGCGCGGGAGTGGGATCTGGAGTTCGCCGTCGCTCCCGTGATCCACTGCAGCGACCGGGTGCTCGCCACGGCATTCTCCACGGATGGACGCACGTTGGCCGTGGGCACCGCCGCGTCCCGGGTCCTGCTCTACGACGCTGCCACGCTCCTGCCCGCCGGCGGGTTCGCGGTCGAGGCCGGCCGGGTGAACGGCGTGGCCTGGGCTCCCGACGACCGGACCGTCGCCGCGGCGTGCGATGACGGGACGGTGCGTCTGTGGCCGCGCGACGCGGCCCAGGGGGCCACCGTGATGGAGGCGCATCGGCGGCGGGTGTATGCGGTCGCCTTCTCGGCCGACGGGGGGCGGCTGGCGACGGCGGCTGAGGATCGCACCGCCCGGGTCTGGGACGTCGCGAGCGGAGAGCCGGCGTGCCCGCCGCTGCGTCATCCGAAGCGGGCGTTTTGCGTGGCGGTCAGCCCCGACGGCGGGCGGCTGGCCACGGCCGGCGAGGACGGCATCACGCGGCTGTGGAACCTCGCGACGGGGGGAGAGGAGCGGCGGTTCACCGGGCACGAGGCCGCCGTGAACTGGGTCGCTTTCGCACCCGACGGCAGCCGGATCGCCACGGCGTCTTCCGACCGCACGGTCCGGCTGTGGAACGTCGCCGACGGCCGGCCGCTGGCGGTGCTGACGGGACCTGCCCGCCAGATCTGGAAGGTCGCCTTCTCCCCCGATGGCACGCGGGTGGCGGCGGTGTCGGCCGATGGCACGGCGCAGCTCTGGGACGCGGCCTCCGGCCGGTCGGCGGCGTTGCTCCGCGGTCATCGCGACCAGGTCTGGGCGCTGGCCTTCGCGACCGACGGCCGGTCGCTCGTCACCGGCTCCTGGGATGGCACGGTGCGGGCGTGGGGCGTGTCCGCGGCGGAGATCGCGCGGCGGCGAACGGCGACCGCGGCGCCCTGAACCGTCGGCCCCGGTATGCTCGGGCCGTGATCGACCGCGTCCGCCTCATCTGCCGGCTGCATGGCGTTGCCCGCGGTCGTGGGCGGCGACCTCGCGTGGCCGCCGCGGCCACAGCGAGAATCTGCAAGACCGCGCAGCGGCGACTTTTGCCGCCCCCGAAGCCGGTGCTCCACCAAAGTCGAATGCGCCCTAGCCAAACGGTGTTCAGCCCGGGGTCGGGATCCCCAGCTGCTTGCAGACCTCCCTGACGATCCGGGCCACGGTCTCGTGGTCGATCGGCGCTCGGGATGGGGCCGGCTGCCGATCGGCACCCGCGGGGGGCGGGGGGGCGAACGCCGTGCGGGCCACGCCCGTGTCCGCCCAGGTCGAGCGGAAGACGTCGTGGCCGCAGACGTCGCAGCCCGCCATGCCCTTCTCGAGCCGCGGGTCGGCGAAGCCCCACTTGGCCTTGAGGTCCAGAAGCTCCTGCGTCTCCGCCCGGGTGAGATGGCTGACGCGGCCCAGATCCTTGGCGAGCATGAGGATCCGGCAATAGGCGTCGAGGATCTCCGTCCACCAGTAGGCCCGCTCGACGGTCTCGCCGCAGCTCACGGTGCCGTGGTTCGCGAGGATCATCACGTTGGCATGCTTCACGAACGGCTTCACCGTGTCGGCGAACTTCTGCCCGCCCGGGGTCTCGTAGCGGGTGATCGGCACCTCGCCGAGGAAGATCTCGACTTCGGGGAGCACGCATTGCGGGATCGGCTCGCGGGCCACGGCGAAGGCCGTGGCGTGCGGCGGGTGGCAGTGAACCACCGCGTTGACGTCGGGCCGCTCCTTCATGATCGTGAGGTGGAGGAGGATTTCGCTCGACCGCTTGCGGGCGCCGTCGAGCTGATTGCCTTCCATGTCGACGATGCACAGATCGGCGGGCTTCATGAAGCCCTTCGAGACCAGCGTGGGCGTGCACAGCACCTCGTTGGGCCCGAGGCGAAACGAGATGTTGCCGTCGTTGCCGGCGGCGAAGCCCTTGGCGTAGATCCGGCGGCCGATGTCGCAGATCTCCTCCTTGAGTTCGGCGAGCGACTTGTCGCTGGTGCGAATCGTTTCCGGGGCGGGCATGGTGGCTCCTGCTGGTGGCTGCGCGGGGTGAGTGGGGATGGGCATCTTACCGTGTGCGGGTGATTTGTCGGGACGCGGGCACGATCGGCGACTTCGAAGTCGGGTTCGCCTGAACGGGCTCAGCGTTTTGCGGCAACGATCTGGTCGACGAAGGCGTAAAGGGCCTGGGTCGCGGGATCGTCCGGGATGCCGAGGTCGTCGTTCAGCTTTCCGTGGCTCGTTTCACGCTTGCCGAACACGGTCACCGGGACGTCCGCCGCCTTCAGCACATTGCCCAGCCGCCGGGCCTGGGCGGTCACGTCAGGCTGGCCGGCGACATGGAGGATCAGGAACGGCGGGATGCCCTTGCCTTTGGCGACATGCGTGACGGCCGAGTACTCGATGTGCTGCTTCGGGGCGTTGCCGAAGATTTGGCGGTGGCCCATTTCGGGCAACGACAGGCCGTGGAGCTGCTGGCGGAATTCGTGGGTCATGATCATCGCGGGAATGTCGTAGGTGTCGCCATCGACGGCGACGCAACCGAGGAGGGCCGTGAACGGCACCCCGGCGGCCCGCAGCTGACGGTCGTCGGTGCAGAGGAGTGCCGCGAGCTGGGCGCCGGACGAATGGCCCATCACGAAGATGCGGTTCGGGTCACCGCCGTGGTCGGCGATGTGGCGATGGACCCAGCCCAACGCCTGCCCGCAGTCCCCGATCAGCGTCGCCATGTCCACGGTCGGCAGGAGCCGATGATTGATCGAGACGAAGACGAAGCCCCGGTCATTGAACACCTTGGGCTTGAGCGCGACGGCGGTCTTGTCACCCCCTTGCCAGCCCCCGCCGTGGATCCAGAACACGACCGGAAGCCCTTTGGCCCCTGCGGGGACATAAATGTCGAGCACCTGGCGTTCGAGCGCCGGCTCGGCGTAGGGGATGTTGGACGTGAGCGTCTGGGCGTTGGCGATCGACGCGAGCAGCAGGGCGGCGATCGTGAGTGTGGCCGGGAAGGTCATGGGCATGGGAAGACCCCTGGCGGCATGGGGTGAGCGTGGCTGAATCCGTCTGGGTGAAAATAGCCGTGTCTTGATACACGAGATCCCCGTCCGGCGACAAACCAAGGGTTCGGCGGTCGAAAAAGCCCGCGCCTGGACGATCCGGCCCGGCGCCCTGGCGGGGGCGTCCATGCGTCACGCCACCGGGATCATGGCCCTGCACGATCGCCACTCCATGTGGGAAGGTATGGTGTGCGGGTTTCGGGCTTTCATGGCTGCGGTGATGCCGGTGACCGTTCTCCAACTTGCGTGTCGCGACTGCGCCGTTCCCGTGGGGGCCGCCCTGAACCAGCGGCCGCACGTCCGCCCGTATGTCCACGCCGCCGACGAGGCCCATGTCTTGGACCTGGCACGAGCGTTTCCCCTGACTGCGGCAACCGGGCCGGCCGTGCGCGGCGCGGGACTTGTGGCGGAGATGGAGGGGCGTGCCGGACGGTTGGTGACCGGCTGGTTGGGGTGGCCGGCGGATGATGCGGACAGGCGGGGAACCGTCGGCGGACTGGTGACGCTCGTGCAGGCGCGGACTGCCGGCGGGGACGCGCGGTGGTCGATCGGCTGGCTGCTCGTGCGACCGCAGACCCGCCGCCAGGGCCTGGGACGGGACCTGGTCGCGACGGCTCTGGCAGCGGCCGCGACCGCAGGGGCCTCCGCGGTCTGGGTGGAGACGGACAGCCGCTGGTCGGGCAGCCTGGCGTTCTGGCGGGCGGTCGGGTTTCAGCCCGTGTGATCCGCGGCAAACTGGTATGCTTGGTGGCCGGTGTCGCGGACGAGGGAGAGGCAGGAGAAACGGCGATGGCTGATGCACCGCGGCGGGAGTTCGAACGCGACATCGACGACGTGCGGCAACTGCACGAGGATCTGGTTCGCGGCGCCGGCGGCACGCCCGGCGGCACCTGGCTCTTCTTTCTGGGCCTCGTGCTGGCCGCTTCCGGGCTGTGGTTCTTCCTCAGCAACGTCCACGTGATGACCGAACCGTTCGGCATGGTGTCGGGCATGCTGGGCCGCGGGTTCGGCCTGGCCGGGCCCGCGATGAGCACCGGGATCGTGTTCGCACCGATCTTTCTCGGCCTCGTGCTGCTGTTCTACGACGCGAAAGTGAAGTGGGGCTGGGCCCTGTTCTACGTGGGCCTGGCGCTGATCATGATCGAGATCTTGAGCCGCATCCGCTTTCAGATGGGCATGCCGGTCAGCAACCTCCTGCTGATGCTCGGCATGATCGCCGCCGGCATCGGCATGATGCTCCGCAGTTTCCGCGATCTCTCGCCGCCGGCGGGCAGCCCGCCGGCCGCCAGGTAGCAGGGGGGGCGGGGCCCGGCCAGGTCAGGCGGCCCCCATCCCTTCCATGCGCCGCCAGGCGCTCATCTGGCCGAGATGCATCATCATGTGCCCGCCGCAGTAGAAGGCCTGGGCCGAGCCGATCGTGGGAAACAGCTCCTTCATCCGGCCCTCCGCCGGATTCGGCCGCTGGAAGGCCTCGTCCGCCGTGCTCCGCAAGGCCGCGCTGACCATCCGATGCCCTTCCATGAAGAACTCCACGACCTCCGCCATCGCTGGATAGAGGTCGAGGTCGGGGTCGTCCACGCACTGCGCATCCTTCGAGAACCGGACCTCGAACTGGTCGGGCACCGGCGGCGCCGGATGGCCGATGAGGCGGAGAATCTTCGGGGCGTAGAGCGAGAGGTGACCGTAGATGAAGGCCGGATGGTTCGATTCCACCACGACGCCGCCGGGTCGGGCGAACCGCGGGAAGCGGTCGGCCGGAACGCCGCGCAGGAGGCGTTCCGCGTAGCCGAGGGACAGCTGCAGCGAGTCGGCGATCACGTTGCCGAGGGAGCGGGTCATGGGGCGACTCCGGGGGAGGCGGGGAGACGGGCCGCGGCGATCCGGGCGATCGCCGCGGGAAGGGCCTGGCATTCGGCGGCGAAGACGCGGGCCGCGAGCGACTCGGCCGTGTCGTCGGGCAGCACGGGCACGGCCTGCTGGAGCAGGATCCGGCCGTGATCGTACTCATCGTCGACGAGATGCACGGTGCAGCCGGAGACCGTGCACCCGCGGGCGAGCACGGCGCGATGGACGTGCATCCCATGGAACCCCCGGCCGCCGAAGGCGGGCAGCAGGGAGGGGTGGATGTTGATCACGCGGCCGGCGAAGTCGGCGGGGATCCGCAGGAGGTGGAGAAACCCCGCCATCACGACGAGATCGGCGCGGGCCGCGCGGCAGACGGCGAAGATCTCGTCGCTCCAGGCGGCCACCGGCCGGCCGGCCGGCGGGAGCACCGTGACCGGAATGCCAGCCGCGGCGGCGATCCGCACACCGCGGACATCGGCGCGGCTGGCCACCACCGCTTCCACGCGGGCGGCGAGGCTGCCGGCCGCGATCCGTTCGAAAAGGTTGTCGAGCGTGCGGCCCGAGCCGGAGAGCAGGACGGTGAGCCGCAGCGGAGCCGGATCGGTCATGGGCGGCCGTCCCGGCGCCGGATCGAGATCGACAGGGCGTGGCCATCGACGTCGACGGCCTCGGTGTCGGCGTCCGCCAGCGGCCCGAAGGCGACCGTCGCGGCGAGCGTCTCACCCGCCACGGCGTCGCCGTGGCGTTCGAGGGCGGCGCGGAGATCGGCGGAGTCGGTCACGAACGCCAGGTCGATGCGGTCGGTGAACTCGAGGTCGAGCTTCTTCCGGAGCGACTGCACCGCATGCACCGCCTCGTTGACGAGGCCCTCGGCGACGAGATCGGGCGTCAGCTCCTTGGCCACGACCACGACGGCCCGCGGACTCTCGGCGGCCGCCCAGCCGGGCTTCGCCGTCGTCCGCACGAGCAGGTCGTCGGGCTCGAGCACCGCCGTGCCCCCGCCGGCGAGCGGCACGGCGGCCGTGCCGTCGCGGGCCAGCGCCGCCAGCAGGGCCGCCGCATCGGCCTTGGCGAGCGCGTCCCGGGCCTTGGGCAGATCCTTGCCGAGCTTGGGGCCGAGTTTCTTGAGGTCGGGCTGCACGCTCCGGGTGATGTAGCGGTCGGGCTCGCGACAGATCTCGAAAGCCTTCACGTTGAGCTCGTCACAGACGAGATCGGCGTGGGCCGCGAGCCAGTCGGCGTCGGCCGCGGCCCCGGCGGCGAGGACGACCTCGACCTTCGAGAGCGGCTGGCGGACCTTGAGCTTCTCCGCAGCCCGGGCAGCGCGGCCGAGGGAGGCGACGTCACGCACCAGCGCCATCCGCCGGACGAGGTCGGGGTCGAGAAGGCGGGGCTCACCGACCGGGTAGTCGGTGAGGTGCACGCTTTCGGGCACCTTCGTTCCGAAGGAGACCACGGCGAGGTTCCGCCACAACTCCTCGGTGACGAAGGGGACGAACGGCGCCGCCAGCCGGGTGATCGTGAGCAGGGTCTCGTAGAGCGTCCAGTACGCGTCGAGCTTGTCGGTGTTCGTTTCCGGGCCGCCGTCGGCCTTGCCCGCCGCCCAGAAGCGGTCGCGGCTGCGGCGCACGAACCAGTTGCTCACCGCCTCCACCAGCGCCGCGAGCCGGCCGGCGGCCGTGAAGTGGTCGTAGGCGTCCATCCGCTCCGTCATCTCGGCCGCGGTGGCGGCCAGTTCCGAGAGCATCCAGCGGTCGAGCTCGCTCCGCGCCTCGGCCGGCCGCCAGCCGCGGGCCCGGGCGAGGTCGGCATGGTCGAGCGTGCCGGGGGCGTCGAGGAAGGCCGCGGGGTCGAAGCCGTCGATCCGGGCGTAGATCACGAAGAACGAGTAGACGTTCCACAGGCGGAGGAGGAATTCGGGCACGCTCTCGCGGATCGCCCGCTCGCTGTAGCGGATGGCCGTCCAGGGGGGCTGGCCGGCGAGGAAGAACCAGCGCAATGCGTCGGCCCCGTACTTGTCGAAGATCTCCGCCGGCTCTCGGTAGTTCCGCTTGCTCTTGCTCATCTTCTGCCCGTCCTCGCCGAGCATGTGGCCGAGGACGATGCAGGTCTTGAAGGGATGGGGATAGGGCCGGGCGGCCGGGCCGGACTCGTCACCGAAGAGCAGCGTGCTGATCGCCAGCTGGCTGTAGAACCAGCCACGGGTCTGGTCGATCGCCTCGGAGATGAAGTCGGCGGGAAACTGCCGCTCGAACTCCTCCCGCCCCGCATGCGGCCAGCCCCACTGGGCGAACGGCATGGCCCCCGAGTCAAACCAGCAGTCGATGACCTCCGGCACGCGCCGCATCCGGGCGCCGGGGGCGAACGGCGAGTCGTAGGTGACGGCGTCGATGTAGGGCTTGTGGACGGCGAGGTCGTCGGCGAGCTCCGGCCGGATGGCCTTGGCCTGGGCGAAGACCTCGGTGCCCGTGACGCCCGGCTTGGCCAGCAGGGCCGCATAGGACGGCACCGCCTCCATCCGGCCCGTCGATTCGCACTTCCAGATCGGCAGCGGCGTGCCCCAGTAACGCTCGCGGGACAACGCCCAGTCGACGTTGGTCTCGAGGAAGTTGCCGAACCGGCCGTCCTTGATGTGCTCCGGCAGCCAGTGGATGCGGGCGTTGTTGGCGAGCATCGCGTCGCGGAACCGGCTCGTGCGGATGAACCAGCTCTGCCGCGGGTATTGGATGAGCGGGTCGGCGTCGGCCCGCCAGCAGAACGGATAATCGTGGACGTACTGCTCCTGGTGGACGAGCAGCCCGCGGGCCCGCAGGTCGCGGGTGATGTCGCGGTCGCAGTCCTTCACGAAGCGGCCGCTGCCCGGCGGAAACGCGTCGGTGAAGGTGCCGTCCGGGGCGACGGCGTTGAGGAGCGCCGGGCCGGTGCCGGTGGCGAAGCGAGCCTGCTCGGCGACGAGCACGCCGTAGTCCACCTCGCCGAATGCGGGGGCGATGTGGACGATGCCCGTGCCGGAGTCGGTGGTCACGAAGTCGGCGGCCACGACCCGCCAGGCGACGGGGGCCGTGCCGCCCGCGACGAGCGGCGCGGGGGTGGGCGGGCCGGCCGGGCGGAAGGTGTCGAACGGCGGCAGGTAGGAGCGGCCGACGAGATCGGCTCCCGGCATCCGGGCGACGATGTCGAACGCCGTCTTCGTTTTCTCGCCGAGGGCGGCGGCCAGCGACGCCGCGACGATGTATTCAGGCGCATCTGCGTTGTCTGCCGCCCGCAGCACGACGTACTCCAGGTCGGCCTTCACGGCCGCGAATTGATTCGACGGCAGCGTCCATGGCGTGGTCGTCCAGGCCACGAGGCTCCGGTTCGTCGCCGCGCCCGCCGCATCGAGCAGCGGAAAAGCGACGTACACGCTCGGGTCGGCGACCTCCCGGTAGCCCTGGCCCACCTCCCCGCTGGAGAGCGCCGTGCCCCCTTGGGCCCACCACCACACGATTTTGTGCCCCTGGTAGAGCAGCCCCTTGTCGAACAGCGTGGCCAGGGCCCACCACACGCTCTCGACGAACGACTTGTGATACGTGACGTAGGCGGCGGACAGGTCGATCCAGAACCCGATCCGCTCGGTGAGCGTCTCCCACTCCTTCATGTAGCGCCACACGCTCTCCTGGCACTTGTGGATGAAGGGCTCGACGCCGTAGGCCTCGATCTCGGCCTTGGAGTGGATGCCGAGCTCCTTGCAGACCTCCACCTCGACCGGCAGGCCGTGGGTGTCCCAGCCGGCCTTGCGCTCGCAGTACTCGCCCCGCATCGTGCGGTAGCGGGGGTACAGATCCTTGATCGTCCGCGTCAGGCAGTGGCCGGGGTGGGGCATCCCGTTGGCCGTGGGTGGGCCTTCGAAGAACACGAACCGCTTCGCCCCCTGCCGCCGCGCCAGCGACTTGGCGTAGGTGCCCCGCTCCCGCCAGAGGCGCGCGACCGTGGCCTCGAGGGCGGGAAAATCGGGCTGGCCGCGGACGGGCTCGAACATGCCGAAGAGCGTACCGTGAGGCGGTCGCGGCTCACAGGGGCCCGTGCCGTCGGCCGCGAAGCGGACGCGGCTCACCGCTGCGGCGCTGCGGCGGAGAGCGGCGACGGTCCTGGCCGCACACCATCGGCGGCGGCAGGTGCCCGGCGAGTTGTTGCCGACCCACTGCTTTTGATAGTTTCGGAGGGCTCAATCCGCGGACACCACGGAGGAACCTGCCATGCGGTCCTGCCTGCTGACGAGCCTGACGGTCGTTTTGATGGCCGGTCCTCTCGCGGGGGCGGCGGAGCCTTGGCCGGCGGACGTGCCGGGGTTCGTGAAGCCGGCGCCGGGTGAGCATCCGCGGCTGCTGTTCCGAAAGGCTGACGTGCCGAGCCTGCGGAAGAAGGCCGAAACGCCCGAAGGCAAGGCGATCGTCGCCCGCCTGCGGCACATCCTGGGCGGGAATGGCGAGACGTTTCCGGAGAAGGCTTCACCGGCCACGAAAGGCTACCCCGGCCCCGGAAAGTATCAGGGCCTGAGCATCGATGAGCAGGGTTATTTCACCATCAGCCACGCCGCCGGTTACGGCCTTCTCTACCAGCTCACCGGCGAGAAGAAGTATGCCGACCTGGGGCGACGGTCGTTCGAGAAGATGATGGATGGTGTCCGCGACGTGGACAGCCGCTATTCGTTCGTGGCGCCGGAAGGCGAATTGCGGGCGGGAAGCAGCTGGGCCGTGGCCGCGCTGGGCTATGACCTCTGCTACGACGGCTGGGACGAGGCGTTCCGCAAGAAGGTGGCCGAGGCGTTCCTGAACGTGAAGATCGAACAGGGCAGCGCCGGGATCGTCAAGTGCGCCACCAAACCCAAATACGGCCCGGCCAAGAACCACTATGGCGGCATCGCCGCCGCCAGCACGGCGGTGCTGGCGGTGATGAACGATCCGGGCACCGAAGGCACGAACTTCGAGGCCCTCGTTCCCGACATGATCAAGTCCACGATAGCTTTGCTGACCGGCGGCTTCGGCGATTACGGGTTCTACGCCGAGGGCCACGGGCCGAGTCACGTCAGTTCCGACACCGGGTATCTCCTCATGCTGCAGGCCTGGCGGAACGCGCTGGGCAAGGATTTCATCACGCCACGGCCCAACGCCCAGTGGATCAGCCTCCGCTGGGTGATGGAAACCCTGCCGATCGGCGGCCGGCCGATGTATTTGAACCGGCAGAAGGCCGCGGGCTCGTACGGCGATGATTTCTTCTGGCGCGGGGGCTGGTCGCACGGCGGCCAGTTCGCGCAGGGCTTCGGCACCGTCGATCCCCGGTACGTCCCCGCGATGCTGTGGACGTATCAGCAGGTCATCGAGCCGGCGGAAATCGCCGGCTCTTGGCCGCCGCGGAACGTCGTCTATCCCCAGTACGGCTGGCTCGAGCAAGGCGACCGCAGTTACGACGCCATTCGGCAGGCCTGGCACGCGGTGGTCAGTTTCGTGAACTGGCCCGCCGACGGGAAGCCGGCCAATCCGGCGACGGCGCTGCCGCACGCGGTCTTCGACAGCAACAAGGGATACACGGTGTTCCGCAACCGGTGGCAGGATGGTGACGACATCGTGATCACCAGTCTGCTCGGCTACGGGCCCCGCGACGGCTACACGCCGGGGGGCGGCCCGATCCTCGCTTTCGCCTACGGCCAGAAGATGACGCTGGGCAGCCTGGTGGGCAAGGCGGGCGCGTTCACGGCGCACCCGGCGGGTGGCGTCACGGTGGCCGACGGCGGGGCGGGCATGCTGGGGTTCGATTGCTCCGCCGCCTCCGGCGCCGACGCGATCCTGGTGGCGGTGAACGCGACTCTCAAGGGCGGGGCCGACGTCGCGCTCCACGAGGTCGAGGCCGATGGACGCCGGGTGCAGATTCTGGCCTTCGCCAAGGGCAGGCAGGTCGCCGCACCGACTGTCGATGGCGGCGTGATCACCATCGGCGGGCAGAAGATCACGGTCGCCAAGGATGGCCTGACGTTCGCCGTCACGACGAAGCCGGCCGTGCCCGCCGTGGGCCCGCCGCCGGTCCTGCCTCCCAACAAGGAGGTGCCGAAGGCGGCCGCAAGCGGCGACAAGAATGAGTGAAGGAGTGGTGGCTCGGGGGCAGAGTTTCTGGGAGGGTTTCTTTCGGTGCCAGGAACTCGTCGACTTCCTGATCAGCCGCGCACGGGCTGGCGCGGGGAAGTGAGCCTGGGGCTGAGATCAGAGGCACGCCCGCCTTCCCGGGTGCCATGCGGAGCGGGCTGGAACCGAGGCATGTGGCGCCGTCGTGCGGCATGGACCGCGGGGTGGCTTTCGTGCCCGGAGTCCCCGGGTTTCCACCCGGGGCTTCTTGGGAAGCGCGCGATTGACCCAGAAAACCCCCGCCGAGGATGCAGGCGGGCTCGGGCATGGACATGAGCTTCTTGGCGGTCGTCGAGGAACCGAGCAGGGCGATCGTCAGGCCCCGCCGCGGCGGGACCGCACGGCCGCGGTGATCAGCGACCGCAGTTTGGGCTCGGCGGTACGGGCCGCGGCGAGGATGTTCTCGACCGTGGCCACCTCGAGGTGGTCGGGCAGGCACATGTCGGTGATCACCGAGATGCCGAGCACCTCCAGCCCCGCGTGCACCGCCACGATCACCTCCGGCACCGTGGACATCCCGACCACGTCGGCACCGATGCCGCGCAAGAAGCGGTATTCGGCCCGTGTCTCCAGGTTCGGGCCGGTCACGGCCACGTAGACGCCGCGGTGGCAGGCGAAGTTCTCCCGGCGGGCGGTTTCCAGGGCCGCGTCAATGAGAGCCGGCGTATACGGGGCCGACATGTCGGGAAACCGCGGCCCGAGCCGCTCGTCGTTGATGCCGATCAGCGGGTTGCCGTTGAGCAGGTTGATGTGGTCGTCGATGACCATCAGGTCGCCGGTGCGATACTGGGGGTTGAGGCCCCCGCAGGCGTTGGTGACCACGAGCAGCCCGGCGCCGAGCCGTTTCACGACACGGACGGGAAACGTGATCTGGGCCAGGGGGTACCCTTCGTACGCATGCTGCCGCCCTTCCATGACGACCACCGGCACTCCCTCGAGGAGCCCGCACACGAGCTGGCCGGCATGGCCATGGGCCGTGGAGCGGGCGAAGTGCGGGATCGAGTCGTAGGGAATCGTCACCTTGTCGGCGAGCGCCGTCCCGATGCCGCCGAGGCCGCTGCCGAGGATGATGCCCACCGCGGGCCGCGGGGCCCACTGGCTGGCGATGAAGGCGGCGGCTTCCGTGATCTTGTCGAACTGATCGAGCATGCCTGCTCTCCGGGATCGAGTGGACGCCGAAGGCGTCACTCGCCGCCGAGGAGAGCCTGGAAATCGGGATGATTCCGCAGCGACTCGAGATCCGGGTCGGCCTCCATGTGGGCAAGGTCGTCGTATCCCAGCAGGATGGCCCGGGAGAGCGAATCGATCGCCTCGTCGGAACGTCCCGCCCTGGCCAGCGAGCAGGCGAGATTGTAGCGGGCCAGGAAGTCGTTGGGCAGCAGTGCGACGAGCCGGCGATCCAGGTCGACCGCGCGATCGACGAGCCCCTTTCGCGATACCAGTTCCGCCAGCACCCGCAGCACCTCGACGGAGTCCTGCTTGCGGGCCAGCAGCCGCTCGAAGAAGTCGATGTCGAAGTCCAACTGGTTCAGCGCGCCGAACCAGTCGGCCGGCTGACGGCGGCCGCGAGACTTGCCGCGGACCGGCTTGCCACGTGAAGACCCGCCCGCCGCACCCGGGTGGGGATCATCGGGCGTGAATTGCGGAGAGTCGCGGCCTGACATGGCTCGGTCTCGGTGGCTACTTCTTCTTGCCGGTTCCCTTGCCGGGGGGCGGCTCCTCGTCGCCGTCGTCGGGGTGATCCCAGTCGGGGTCGTTTTCTTCTTCCTCGAAATCGTCGTCGAACTCATCGTCGAAATCGTCAAAACTCGATTCCTCGTCGGCCAGAGGCTGGGCAACGGCGAGATCTTCCTCGTCACCGAGGTCCTCGTCCTCGTCGTCAGGGTCGCCGGCCGCCGCGATCCACCCCCGGCGGCCACCGTCCACCTCGCCGGGTGACGGAGGAACCCATACCGGCGGCTGTGGCAGCAGTTCCGGAAGCGACGGCGTGCAGATGGTGAGCGATGGGACGACGAGAATCATCGAGCGGTGACTCTTTCGGGGGACAGGGGAAACGGCTGAGAGCAAACCCTTTTGCCCGCGCCGCGTCAAGACTGGGCATTGTACGCGTTTCCCGCCGGGGGCGGGGCGAGGGGATTTCCGAGCCCCGCATCCGGGCGATCGCTGGCCGACACATTCGGCCTGTGGCGCTACCGCCCGGATTCGCAAGCCTGGAGGCTTGCGCCACGGTGCCTGGTTGCCGGGAAGCCCGAGGCGTGAGCCGAGGGAATGCGCGTCGACTCACCGGAAACCGATCCCGATTCCCTCGGCTCACGCCTCGGGCTTCATGGGCAAGGGAGCGGAACGACGGAGCAGCGACGCCGCCGCTCCATGGGCCGCCCCGCGCCACCGCCCCGCGCCACCGCCCCGCGCCACCGCCCCGCGCCACCGCCCCGCGCCACCGCCCCGCGCCACCGCCCCGCGCCACCGCCCCGCGCCACCGCGGCGCGGATCGACGCCTCGTCGAGCCGCCGCGCCGCCGCCGCTCCGCGGCGGCCACGGTCGCCCGGAGGTGCGACCGCCCGGCCGGCCGGGCACACTTCAGCTGTGCCCGCGGCGGCCAAAGCCTGCCGGGGGCATGGATGCCCCGGCAGGCTTAAATTGAGATGCCCCGGCAGGCTTACGTATGGTAGTCGGCGTTGAGATGCACGTACTCGGCCGTCAGGTCGCTCGAGTAGAAGCGGATCGCCCCGGGGCCCGAGCCGATTTCAAGTTCAATCAGCGTCTCGCGGGCGGCCTTGATCGAGGCCGAGACGGCGTCGGCGTCGAAGGGCACGGGAGCGCCCGCCTGGAAGAGCAGCGTGCCGTTGAGCCGCAGCCGGACCTGTGTCGGGTTGAACCGCACGCCGGAGTACCCAGCCGCCGACACGATCCGGCCCCAGTTGGGGTCGGCGCCGTGCACGGCGGTCTTCACCAGCGGGCTGTCGGCGATCGTGCGGGCGACCTGCCGGGCATCGTCGCGGGTCGCACAGCCCGTGACCTCGATCCGCATCACGTGCGTCGCCCCCTCGCCGTCGTCGGCCATCTCGCGGGCCAGCGTTTCGCAGGCGGCGGACAACGCCCGACCGAAGGCCGCGAGGCCCGCCCCGTGGAGCGTGCCGCCGCCGGCGGCGCCGTTGGCCAGCAGGAGCACCGTGTCGTTGGTGCTCATGTGGCCGTCCACGCTCACGCAATTGAACGACGTCTCGGCCGCCTCGCGGAGCAGTCGCTCGGCGTCGGCCGGCTCGATGGCCGCGTCGGTGAGCACCACGCCGA